>Ga0105091_10000009_pt1 | contig 62362 bp, 80 predicted proteins | sample PPLLak1March2015_FD_87022 | JGI IMG/M metagenome (GOLD analysis project Ga0105091, IMG submission 87022) | Freshwater sediment microbial communities from Prairie Pothole Lake near Jamestown, North Dakota, USA - PPLs Lake P7 Core (1) Depth... | ecosystem: Environmental > Aquatic > Freshwater >... | reverse complement strand
TCTGGTGTGTTTTTGTTGTTGCTGCTCTGTCTTTTGTTTTTTGTGGATGTCGAGGCGGTCACCGAGAGCATCCTCCACGAGTTCGTGCACGGAGCGACAATCGCCGGGATCAAGCGCGATCCGCGCCTGCGGGCCTATCTTGAGACCCTGATGGGCGACGTTATCCGCCACCACGGCATCGTCGATCCGTCCAAGCACTACGGCTTCAACGACGTGTTCGAGTTCGTCGCCGAAGCGATGAGCAACCCGGCATTCCAGGAGCTGCTTGCCGGCACCCCGCTGTCGAAGCGGATGGCACGGCAGCTGGGGATCAAGCGCGGCACGCTGGCGGACGCGTGGCAGGCATTTGTTACTTTCGTAAGTAAGACCATCGGCAAGCTTGGCAACGATCTGTCGGTGCTCGACGCGGTGATGCATGCCACCGAACGCCTGACCGCCAAAGCGGAGACGGCGGCAGCGGCAGCGCGGGACAGCGAGGTCACTGTCCACGCTAAGATTTCACCACGTGAGACCGCGAGGCGCGTCACTCGCGATATCTACGAGAGCTACACGGGCGAGGGCCGGCAGGAGCAGATGCGGGTGCCCAAGGCGCTGATGCTGGCGGGGCTCGATCAGCTCGCCCGCACTGCCGACCGCTACTGGAGAAGCAAGGACAACCCGGTGCGGCGGGTTTACCGGATCCTGACCAACATCATCCGGCAGACCAATCGTAATCAGAAGATGGCCGAGGCGCTGATCGACCGCATGGTGCATGCCGAGAAGCGGGCCGGGCGTGAGATGTGGTCGCGGTTCGCCCAGCTGATCAACGATGAGACCAACGCCAACGTCTTCGTCGACCAGCCGCTTGCCGCCCAGACGCATCTTGGCAAGGACCCGGTTGGCAATCCGACGCTGAAGGGGGTGCAGGCGCGGGCCAAGTATGCCGAGCTGTCGCGCGAGTATGCCGAGATTATCGACGCAGCGCCGTATCTCGACGAGCTCCGCCACGACCTGCATGACTTCATGCGCGAGCGCCAGTTCCTGATGTCGCACCTTCTGGTGCACAACATGCTGGTCGAGGGCTTCCGCGGCGAGATCGACGCTAAGGATATCGACGAGGGGCTGGTCGATCGCATCCTCGGCAAGGAGATGACCGACGCCGACAAGGCGCTGTTCAAGGGCAACCCCGAGCTTTTGACCCGGATCGTCCGGGCCAAGGAGCTCTACCATATGCTCGGGCCGTACTTCCCGCTGATGCGGCGCGGCAAGTGGGTGGTGCGGGCCAAGCTCAAGGTTGCCGCGCCCGCTGCCCGGCTCAAGGGGACGCTCAAGGAGGGTACCACCAACGTCTACGAGTTCCGCGGCAAGGACGCCCGCGAGCGGGCGATGGAATACGCCGCTGCGACCAAGGAAAAAGCCTGGGTCAGCGGCACCACCGTCGACGAGAAAACCGGCGAGAGCTGGGACATTCTGCCTGACGACAGCGAGGCACCGGGCAGCCGCGTCAAGATCACGATGAAGGACCCCGGCGCTGTCCGGGTGTTCCGCACCGAGGTGCAGGAGGACCACGTCGAGTTCTTCGATGACAAGGCGACGGCGCTCCGGGAAGCCCATGAGCTGGAGAGTGACCCCGACGTTGAGAGCGTCGAGGGTGTGCAGGAGCGCCAGTGGTCGCCCGGCGACCGCGGCATCGACATCTCGTCTGCCGACGTCAGCCTGATGATCAAGTCGCTGGAGAAGCGGCAGGGCTACAAGGATATGCCCAAGGAGATGCAGAACCAGCTCCGTCTGGCGGCGCAGGAGTTCGGGCTGCAGATGATGAGCTCGACCCGCGTCCACAAGCGCCGGATCGCACGCCGCAGCGTCAGCGGCGCGTCGCTGGATATCACCCGGGCGATGATCGACTACGCTGACAGTACGGCCAGCTACCTCGCCCGTCTGGAGCACGCGCAGGAGCTCAACCAGGTCATGCGTGACGGCCAGCAGTCGATCGACGCTGGTCATCGTGCCGGGGCGCTCGGGCGGCGGGCGATCTGGAACGAAGTCGTCAAGCGCGTCGACAAGGGCAACGGCTTTGTCCACGACAGCCAGTGGTACTCGCCATTCGTATCCCGCATCCTTACCGCTTCGTTCGTCGCTCGGCTCGGCTCGCCGATGTACACCATCATGAACCTGATGCAGGTCAGCATGGTGTCGATGCCGGTGGTTGCTGCTCGCCACAAGGTAGCGCCGACGGTGCGGGCGTTTGGCAAGGCTTACAAGGATATTGGCGCGCTCGACATGGCCAAGCGTGGGGCCGTTGAGACGTGGAAGAAGGCGAAAAATCCGGATGCCGAAAGCGCCACCTTCATCGAGGACCTAACCAGTCGCGCGGGTATACTCGAACGCGAGGCTGAGGTCTTCCAGTTCCTCGACTTCCGCGGCGGACTGGAGATTTCCAAACGGCAGCGGCTGCGCCGGCCGCAGGGTGGCGTCGCTGCGAAATCGCTGGAAGCAACCGATACCGCGCTCAACTGGCTGGAGCAGATCACCCGGCAGATGCCGTCGTCGGCCGAGGCGATCAACCGCGCTGCCGTCCTGCTCGCCGCATATCGGCTCGAGTACGCGGCCAATGGCGGCAACCACGAAGCCGCGCTGCAGTACGCCGACGACACCAACAACATGACCAACTTCAATTATTCGGAGGTTAACGCACCCCGACTGTTCAATCACCCGCTGCTCAAGGTGACGTTCCAGTTCAAGCGCTTCGGTCACGCCATGTACCAGCTGCTCGGTCAACAGATTGGCCGGGCGTGGCGCAACGAGAGCCCCGGCGATCGCGCCGAGGCGCTGAAGTCGCTGGCCTATATCGCCGCCACTCACACTCTGATGGCCGGCACGCTCGGGCTGCCGACAGAGCCGATCAAGGCGATGGTCCTCGGACTGCAGATGCTGGGCGTGCCGTTCAGCTGGCAGGACTTCGAGAATGCCGAACGTGAACTGGCAGCGGACCTGCTAGGGCCCGACCTGGGTGAAGTCGTCACCCGTGGCATCACCCGCGCCCTGCCGTTCGGGCTGGCGTTCGACATGTCGCAGCGCGTCGGCATGGCCGACATGTTCCTTGCCCGCGAGCCGACTTCCGGCGATCCCGAGGACGTCAAGAATTGGCTGCAGGACATGCTGATCGGCGCGCCCGGGATGATGCTTTACGACTACGGGCAAGGGGCACGGGAGCTGATCGACGGTGACTATTCGGCAGCGCTGCCGAAACTGGCGCCGGTCAAGGCGCTGAAGGATCTGATTAAAGCCGTTGACGTTGGTGCGTTCGGCAAGGAGACCCGCACCGGTCGCCCGTCGATGGATCCCTATTCGTTCTCGGAGATGTTCATCCGGGTGCTCGGTGCCACACCGGAACGCGAGGCCGAGGATCAGGATCTCAAGGCGCAGTTCTACGCCAGCCAGACTGCCATCAACAAGGAGCGGGGAGAGCTGCAGCGGGCATGGGCTGACGCTTCATCCAGAGAGCGTGTCCGCATGCGAGGCCGGATCGAGCGCTTCAATCGCGGTAAGCCGAAGGATGCACAGCTGACTAATGCTGCGTTGAGGGCCTACACCAGCCGGCGGTCGTCGGAAATTGAGGAGATGGAAAGCGGTGTTCGGCCGACCCGGGCCAACCGTTATGTGCTAGAGAGGGCTCAAGGCGTCTACAACGCCCGGTGAGTAAGTGGACAACTGGTGTTTAACATGGAGGAAAGCGATGAGCGATATCGGACCGGCCCAGGCTGAACCCAAGAGCGAAGCTCAGGAGAAGGCCAAGGCATTACGCGATGCCGAGGCGGCAGAGCGCGAGGCGAAGAACACCGCCAAGGCGGCGCACGACGCCAACGAAGCCAACGCCCATATCGGCCTCTACGCCGAGCAGTCGACCCGCGACAAGCTGCGGCAGGACGCCGCCACCGCGGAGCGGAGCTGGCCGGAGAACCAGGCGAGTGACGCCAACGCCGACGCGGCAGAAGCCAAGGCCAAGGAGACCCGCGATGCCGCAGCGGCAGCGCTTGGTGAGGAAGCAGAAGCACTTGTACCGCCCGAGCCCGAGTATGACCCCAACGTCGAAGGGCGCGGCAAGCGGTAACAGGGTGCGGGCCGGAGACCACCGACCTCTCCGGCCCGTTACTTCTAAAAGTAACAAGGGGGTCAAATGCTTACGCCCAAAGCCTTTCAGGAGAAATTAATTGCCCACGGATTTTCCTGTGGCGCTTACGGCGCCGACGGGCTGTGGGGACCGTCAACCGAGGGTGCGACCAAGGGCTGGTTTAACACCGGCATGGACCTCGACAAGGAGCCGCCACCGCCGCCCGAAGGACAGATCATTCCGATCGAGTGGATGCCCGAATGCACCATGATCTACATCACCACCCATTGGAGCGCGGGTGCCTATGAGGTTTCAAGCGCCGACAAGGAGCACTACCACATCATCGTCGATGGAGGCGGTCGACTGGTGCGAGGCGATTACTCGATCAAGGCCAACGTCAGTACCAGCGATGCCGACGGTTATGCCGCCCACACCAACCAAGCCAACACCAAGAATATTGGCCTTGCTGCAGCATGCATGGCAGGTGCGGTTGAGAGCCCATTCAACGCCGGCAAATACCCGCTGACCGAGCTGCAGTGGATGACGCTGGCCAAGTGCGCTGCCGAGCTCGCGATCCGCTACAAGATCCCCAACGACCGCTACAAGATCATGCAGCACGGCGAGTGGCAGTCGAACCAGGGCGTGCCGCAGAACGGCAAATGGGACATCACCAAGCTGCCGTGGTCGTCGGGGCTGAGCAAGACCGAGGTCTGCGACGAGTTTCGCCGGCACGTTCAGAGCTTCATGTGAGGGAGAGAACAATGACGAGGGAGCACTTCGAGGAAGACCAGCGCAAATTCCGTGCCGCGGCCGAGGCCCCCGCGGAGCGCGGTGGCATCGGTTGGGCGGTGAAACAGCTGCTGGCCGGTGCCACCGTTGCTCGGCGCGGCTGGAACGGCAGGGGGATGTTCCTGTTCCTGGTGCCGGGATCGACTTTTGCCGTCAGCGAGGGCCGGCCGATGGCTGCCCACTACGAGGTAGGAACCCAGATCAACTACCAGCCTCACGTCGACATGCAGACGGCAGACGGTTCGGTGGTGCCGTGGCTGTGCTCACAGACCGACTTGCTGGCGGTCGACTGGGAAATCGTCAATGCGGCGCCGAAGGTGACGCCACAGAACTGAGGCGGGAAAGGCGCGTCCAAATCCCCCTGAAGTCTCATACCCTCGGGGGAAGCGCTGTCACCCGTGACCGGAACCGCCTCGCTTTTTACAGGAGGGAACGATGATCGAGGCTGTTCTCATTGCGTTGATCTACATTGTCGTCGCAGCCATTGTCGTCTGGCTGGTGCTTTATGTGTTTGCCACGGTCATCGGCTGGCAGATACCGGCCAAGGTGGTGCAAGCGATCTGGGTGGTCTTTGCGCTCTTAGCAATACTCTGGATACTGCGGGCGATCCTGCCGGGGCTTGGCGTGGCGCTGCCGTAGGAGGAAGCTTCTGATGCCGAAGATCCTCGAGCGACTGGTGCAGCAGCTGAGGGCCAAGGGTCATAGCCGGGAGGAAGCGTATGCGATCGCGACGTCGACGCTGCAGAAGTCGGGGGAGCTTAAGAAGGGGACGCAAAAGCTGACCCCCAAAGGCAAAAAGAGCGAAAAATAGATTGATTACTTTGGAGGTAACTATGGCGAATAAGAAGAAAGCGAAGAAGGCGAAGCCTGCCCATCGTTTTGGCGGCACGATCGGGATCGTCGGTCCTGGCAAGGATATCGGCAGCACGCCGAGCGCTAAGAAGCTGACACCAGCTGGCCGGGCGCCGTCGAAGGACTACAGCAAGAGGAAGATGTAGGTGGCGGAGAAGGGGGAGACACGCGACCCGTCGAGCCATCGTACGCCCGGGCAGATCAAGCGCATGAACCGGGGCTACGACGCTCGCCCGGAGCGGATCAAGATCCGCGATGAGGACAACAAGGCCCGCAAGATGCTGGGCCTGAAAAAGGGCGACCCACGCGATGCCGCTCACATCAAGGGGCACCGCGCAGGGGGAAAGACCGTCCGGTCCAACCTCAAGCCCCTGCACAAGAGCAAGAACCGTGGCTGGCGTAACGGCGGCGACAAGTAGTAGCGTCAGGCGTCAATATCGCGATAGGGAGTTAAGCGATGACTTATTTCCAATGGGACTGGGACTGGGACCACGAGGACGGTTGCACCAAGGACCACACCAAGGACGAGGAATGTGTTGCTGGACCACCCGGAAAGGACGGTGAAGATGGGGACCCCGGACCCGCAGGGCCGCCCGGCCCGCCCGGCCCGCCGGGCGAAGATGGGGAGCCTGGTCCCGCCGGTCCACCGGGTAAGGATGGAGAACCTGGACCTGCTGGCCCTGCTGGGCCTACTGGTCCTGCTGGCCCTGCTGGCCCTGCTGGTACTCCGGGAACCAACGCCAACGACACCGTTGGCAATTTCATCATCGGCACGCGCAAGGCCAATCTGATCGACGCCGATTACTGGAACCCGGTCACCGAACTGAACGACATCATCAGCGGTCGCGGCGGCAATGACACGCTGTTCGGCCTTGGCGGTGACGACTACATCTTCGGCGGCAGAGGCAGGGATACCGTAATCGGTGGGCTCGGTGACGACACCCTCGCAGGCGGCAGGCAAGCCGACCTCTACGTCTTTGCCACTGGCGACGGCAACGACGTGATCCGGCTCACCAAGCGGGACAAGCTCGATCTGTCGGGAACGGATGTCACCAGCTTCGGCGACCTCGACATGACGCAGGTCGGAAACAACATACTGATCGACCTTGGCGGTGGAGACAGCATTCTGTGCGGTCGCCGGAAGATCGGATCGCTCGACGCTGGCGACTTCGACTTCTAGTCGGGAGCGAGGGCGTCGCGCGCGATCTTGCCGACGCCCTCGATAACGTGTCGCATGTTGCTGGCGCTGATTGCGTCCAGCGTCATCCCACCTGCCTTGAGCAGTTCGTGCGCCTTGGCGAAGTCCGGTTCGGGGAAAACGTCCAGTGGGTAGGCGTCCGCCCACTGGACTATCCGCTGCAGCGCCGCCTCGTACTTTTCGGCTTCAAGCCCGTAGCGACGAGACAGTTCTTCGGCCTCTTCCGCCCGGCGCATCCACTCGCCTTCGCCAGTCATGGCTTCTCTCCAAGGGTGGCGCGGGCGATTTGCACCTGCTCGTCCGCAATAATAACTTCCGTGCAACCACCTTCCGCGCTGGTGAACTTCTCGGGATGGTCCGGGAATGTAAACGGCCGCAGCACTGCTTCGAGCTTCTTGGTGCGGGCTTCATAGGGGGCAAGCTGGGAGGCAAGGGCTGTGAGGCAGCCGATCACATCATTGGCTTCAGCTAGGTCCCGTTGCAGCCCGGCGTAATGGGCTTGTGCGAGATCTCGCTCCTCCATCGCAGTGGCAAGCTGAGCTTCGGCATTCAAGGCGCGGTCGATCCAATTCACGGTGTTTCGCCCCCGTGGTATTTGTCGCCTCCATAGACCAGCGTCTCAAGCGGGCGGACGGTGATCCGCGACAGCGGCGAGTCTGGATAGTCCGACGCCTTCTTGATCAGCTCCTCGAGCATGACCACCAGCTTGTCGGCACCGATGACGAAGTTGGTGTTCATCTCGCTGCTGACGTGAACCGACATCAGGATCACGGTGCCGTTGCCGAGCAGCTGCACGTTCATCTGGGTAGGGATCGTATCGTTGGTCATTTCACTCTCCTGTGGGTTAGTAGACACATTGCACTTCCGCCATGCACGGGCATCGCACCGGAGTTGGGTTACCGCGGCGGATCACGGTTCCATCCTCCTCGTTCCAGCTGGCATATTCGGCCCGGCACTGCCGGCGCCATTCCTCGTCGGTAGGCTTCGCAGTTGCCGGCACCGTGCCGATGGTGACGACTTTCTCCTTGGCGCGCAGGAACACCAGGTCGCGGATATCGACGACCCAACGGTCATAGCCGCCAAGGTCGGACGGCAGCGGCAGGAGCGTCGGCAGGATCGAGATACAGTCGACGTAATGGGCGAGCGCAGCGTTCTTGATGACGTCGCTGTCCGCCGTCAGCTTGCCGTCTCCGTGCATGGCGTCGATGAACACCATCTGCCGCGCGTAAAGGGCGCAGTAGCTGGCGTTGACCGCGCTGATCTCGGAGAACTTCTCCGCTTGCGCCTTACTGCTCCACGTCAGAATAACCACCAGTAACACAACAAGTAACACAACAAGAACACTAACCACCCATACAGTTTCCTTGCGCTCTGCTTGGTCATCCATGATCATCTCCTGTGGGTAGATTACTTTAGGAAGTAACGTCTGGTCTTTCGTTGGCAGCCCACTCTGTATCCTCCCATTCCAGTTCACCGTTCTCATCGTACTTCCTAAGCGTCCGGCCGCAATAATTGCACCAGGTGTGGACCCGTCCATCCTTATCGACGACGTTGGTTGCCAGTTCGACGTCGTCGCAGTTCGGGCAGTGTCGCGTGTGGATCCATAATTCAGTCATTGTTCTCGTCCTTTTCAGGCTTAGGCCAGTCCAGAACCTCACGCACGTCGGATATGGCGTCGTTGATCCGCCCTGGATTGACGTTGAACAAGGCGACAAGCTGGTGCTGGCTCATGCCAAGGCACAGGTAGCCAAAGGCAACCCGCAGCTTCTCATCCGGCGTCAGCTTGGTTTTTTCCTCGTATCCTCGCGCTGTCATAGGAGTAACCTCAAAGCGTTGATCAGCTTGTCGCTGGGGAACAGGTGCAGGTCGTCCTCGAACATCGCCGGCTGGCCGTTGTGGACGAGGAACACGATCATCTTGTCTTCGGTCGCGATCGCTTCGAGGTACTCGAACGGCAGCAGCGTGTATTGTGGCGGGTGCCGCCACAGCTTGCGGAACAGCATCCCGGTGTCGGTTAGATCCTGCTTGTTTGGACTGTAGCCGCGCTCCTGCTGCCGCTCCCCCGCCGCACGAAGCAGGCTCTGGTAGCGCGTGCGACTGAGGACCACGGGGACGCCGTTCCAGCACAATAACAAACCGGCAATCGACGCCCCGTAAGCCGTCCAGAACCACTGCATCAGGCGATGTCCGCCAGATACAGCTTCGAGGCGGCGTGGGTCAGGTCGATGTCGACGCAGAAGCCGCTGCCGCTCGGATGGATGGTGCCGGCGCCGAGGGTGGCGTTGACCCGGGTGGCACCGAACAGCGCCTTGAGCTGTTCGAGGAACAGGTGCCGCGGCGCTTGCCGTTTCTCTAGCCAGTCGAATAGGCCAGACTGGCTTATCCGCAGCCAGTGGTCAGTGACCGCCACATGGCACAGCAACGCTTCCTTGGGCCCTTCTACGGTCTTGACGGCACCCTTGGGCGGCTTGCCCCGCCCGCGCCACATGACGTCGGTGACCAGCGTGTTCTTCGGCCGCATGTCGCGCAGGAACTGGACCAGCAGATCGGCGACGTTGATGGTCTTCTCCATGTCGACTGACTGGCTGTCGCGCAGCTGCCGCATGCCGTGGAACTGGGCGACCATGAACTCCTGCAGGCGCGGCAGGTCGATGCTGGTCAGTCCGAGCTCATTGGCGTAGGTCGCGCCCATGACGATGACGGCAACCAGCGCCGCCCAAAACCGCTCGTCAGGCTCAACGCTGACCAGATCGCCGATCTCGATCATCTTGTCGGCGACTTCCTGATCGACGCGCGGGTACTGGGTGCCGAGGAACTGGGCGTAGGCTTGCCCGGCGCCGCCGAAGTTGGTGTTGAGCGCCGCGGTCATACGAGCGGCTTCCGAGATCGGGATCCGTGCCTGCGTCCCGGCCTCGATGGTGAACTCGAACATCCGGTGCAGCCCTGCCGTCGTCGCCTTGGTCTGGCGGACGATATGGTCGAGCATGCTCTCGTTCGACGCCGACATCAGCAGCGTCTCCCATGAGCCGACCTCGCGCTGCTCGATGTTCTGCTGCAGCCGGTGCTTCTCCCGTCCTCCGGTCACGGCGAACCAGATGACGATCATCTTCTTGGTATCCTCCTCGGTCTTGAGCTCGTCCCAGAACATCGGCAGCGAGCGCAGCTTGCCGAGCTTGTTCAGCACCGAGTTCTGGGTGTCGTTGAGCCCCTGCATGGCGCGCGACGGATCGCCCCAAACCGCCTGTGCCACCTTCATCGCCGTAGTCTTGCCGACGCCGCTCTTGATCGAGTAGATGCTCATCAACAGGCCAGGCTGGCCGGTCGAGCGCACCAGCGGTGCGGCGAACGCCGAAGCAAGAATGGCGTCGAGCGCCGGTCGGTGCTGATCGGTGAGCATCTTGGCGGCGGCGAACCACACCGCCAGATCGCCGATCGGCGCGTAGTGCGCCGCCAGCGCGTGCTCAGCGCCGGGAGCGCTGCGGTTGCCGTTCGGCGTGTACAAGACGCCACCGTAAGCGAAGCCTTCTGCCGACCAGCCAAACGGCTCGGTGCTGATCATCGCGTCCTTGAGCTGTTGCAATTTCTTCACCCATGCCACGAGGAATTCTCCCATTGGTTTGACTTCAGTCTCGCTCATCATCAGGCCGACGCCCTGCAGCGCGCCCCGCATGTTGAGGTTCTGGATCACCGCGGTTTTGGCCCGGATCACCTTGGGCACCCCGACCTGTACCGAGGTGGTGAAATTGAGCGTGTGCTGGCCTTCGGCGTCGGTGTTGATGAACGGGTTGATCATCGGGTAGCTCGACACCGGCACGTAGAAGGTAGCACCCGCCTCGTCGACCAGCGCCTTGCTGATGATCCCGTCGGCAGCGCGCTTGTAGCCATCCGGCAGGTCGATATCGCCCTGCAGGATGGTATTCATCCCGGCGAAGGTGGTCTTGAACTGGATCCCATTGATTGCCGCCGGATTACTTTGCAAAGTAACGAAGTTCAAAGGTGACTTGCTCGAGTTCAGATTTGGACAAGACTTGCATGGCTTGCTGCCGGCATTGCTGATCGTTCGGCACTGCGGCCAGCCGAGCTTCTTCGTTGCCTGGGCCTCGACCGCCGCGTCGTATTTCTCTTCGGTTTCAGTGTGACTGTAGTTCGGGTGCTTCATGCTCATCACATGCGCCGCCCGCTCGCCTTCGACGGTCCACATCGCCAGCTGGACCGTCTCGTACCAGAGCGGCTCGGGGTAATTCGCCCCTTCCTCCCGGCACGCTTCCTTGACAAATGGGCAAGCTTTAGCCAACTGACCGAGTGTTGGCTTGGGCAACTGGATCGCCTCGATGCCAGCCGCGAGATCGCTACTGCCCAACGCAGGCCCCGGCTTGAACAAGTCGGGGTTTTCTATATACTGGCTTACTACAGGTCTAGTAGCGTCCTTGTACGGAGCTAACACATGTTCAATCTTGGCCACCGAATAGTCGAAATCCGAGACGTCAACCAGCTCGACTTCCTTCGCCGGATCGAACTTGTGGTTCAGTGTCTGCGGGACGCGGAGGATACGGGCGTAATCGATCGTGCAGCCGGTATCGAACTTGAGGCCGTGCTTCGTTGCCGCGTTAACCAGCGCCTGCGCCAGTGGCAACCACTCTGCCGGCTCAAGCAGCCGGTCGAGCGTCCAGTAGACGTGAACCCCGCCGCCCGTCCTGACCATGCACGACGGAAGCGGGAACCGCGTCGCCTTGAGAAAGTTGAAAAGCGCCACAATCGCGTCATCGATCGTGGCGTAGCTATCGGATCCCCCCTTGGCGTCTAGGTCGATGTAGAGGGATTTGAGGCCGACGACCTGCTCTTGCGAGCGCTCGGCCTTGGTGTACTTGAAGCCACGCTTGGAGGTGACCACTTCCGCAGTACGCAGCGACCCCATGCAGACGTAGATGTCGTGGATGCTCGGGCGCGCCAGCGCCCAGTCGATCAGACCAACCGCCTCAGCGACGGACTTGGCCCCGCGCGTGCTCCAGAACCATTTCTTGCCTTCTCCTTTGCTTTTGTACGTGACGCCGATCCACGCAGGTTCGTCGTCAGCTTGCGGCCAGGGCAGCACCTTGGCGAGGTACTGCCGGGCAGCGCTGTAGTCTTTCGTCAAACGGGTCATCGGCCATGCTCGTGGGTGAGAGGCTGCAGGATGGCAGGGGGGTTACCGCCCCCCTGCCACTCACGCTGACTAGGACTTGAGGAACGCGTTCAGCTTGGCTTCGAGGGCGGCGTCGAAGGCTTCATCGTCGTCTTCTGCCGCCTCAACCTCCTCTTCCGCAGCCGTCTCGCCGCCGTTAGCAGCAGCCTCCTCCTCCACAACCGTCGCATCCTCGATCGTCTCCTCGGCACGGGCGACAGCCGCCTTGCGCGGCGTCACCTTACTTTTCGGAGTAACCACCTTGCCAGCGGGCTTGGTAGCCGGCGCAGCGTTGATCGTCTTGACGGCAGGCTTGGCAATCGCCGCGGTCGGCGCCGGCCTTGGCAGCTGGGCCGGACGGACGTTGCCGTCGGCGTCGATCACCGTGTCGCCGGTCTCGTCGAGAATGCGCTCGACCGAGCTGTCATCCTTACGCACTTCGAGAATGGCCGCACCTTCAGCGTCGTTGAGCGGGCGTGTCGCCATGAACTTGAACTTGGGATACGCCTCCTCGGGGTCGAAGCTGATCTTGGTCACCACCGAGAAGTAATGGTGGCCGAGCTTGGCCACCTCGTTGCCGTAGCTCATCAGGTCGGCCAGCGACGCCGCCGGCACCCGGAGCAGGGCCGGCTCAAGCCCCTCCTCGCCGATCTCGTCGTAGAACACCACCGCCATGCGCTTGGCGTCGGCACACTCCTTCGCCCGCTTGCCGTTCTCGGTGATCCTGCCGCCCCAGATGTTGCGGGGGCAGGTACCGCAGGTCGCCGACTGGATCTTCGGTGACTGCGGGCTCGGCACCTGGCCGTTGCCGGACCAGCAGTCGGGCGGGGCGGAGTTGCCCTCGACGTAGCCACTCTCGTACCAGGTCTTGCTCAGCACCTTGGCGCTCGACAGGATCACCACGTCAATGCTGCCACGCGGCCCGTCGCCATCGGGACGCATCAGCAGTTCTTCCTCGCCACGCTTGCGGATGCTCCACGTCTTGCCCTTGTAGCCGACCACCGGAAAGCCACCGGTTATGCCGGCAGAGAGGTCGTTCTCCACCGGGATGTCGGCAAACACCGCGGCGGCTTTGTGCTTGAAGAACTCCTTCGAAATCATCTCACTTGCGGCCATGTTTCACTCCTATGATTTGCGGACGCCGACCACGTAGGTCGAGTTGAGGTTGACCCCGGGGGGCAGTGCCTTGTTCTCCTCGAGGTATTCGGAAACCGCCGTGACGTTCGGTTTGCGGTCGACCAGGTCCCACAGTTCGTGGGTGGTGACGAAGTCCCAGAACGCCTTGAAGTCCGCCGTGCTGGCGGACCGCTTGACGGTGCGGTAGACCGTCCCGGCCTTGGTACGGACATTGTCCGCTTTGATATCTTCCAAGTGCTTGAGCAGCACGTTGTTGAGTACATCCAGCGTGTCGCGTTTCTCCTTCATTCGCTCCTTGTGGGCATCGTCCTCAGCTTTGATCAGTGCTCGCAGCTGGACGTACTGCGACACTCGCATTTCAAAATCAGGCTTAGCCATGTGGGTGGTTCCCTTTTAGGTTGTTACTTTCAGAAGTAACCTGTCTGCGTTTAACCTCCTTTCGTTAGACGCACACGCCGTCGGGCGGGTGCCGATGACCGCAATGCGGGCAGGCAGTCGGGGTCGGGATCACGGGACCATCAGTCTGGGGACCGCTTAAGCCGGCTCCCCCCAGAACGTCCGTGACGGGTTTTTCCTCGTTAGATGCCGAGCCTGCGCCCGACCCCTTCTCGATGTTCGCCAGTTTCTCGATCGCCTCGTTGGCACGCTCGATCTCTCTCGCCGCCAGATCGCTGAGCTTGTCGACGTGGTCGGCGAGCTCCAGCATCAGCTTCAGCTTCTCCGCTGCGAGCCAGCACAGGCGCCGCATTGCAGTATGGTTGACGCCACCATCAGCGGCTTCTTGCAGCCACGCGATCAGGATCTCGGTCTTGACCGCGGCAGCGGGCAGGTCGGTGACATTCTTCATGGCCGTGCTCCCGGTGGCGGCAACAACGGCTTCATCTGACCGTCGGCATAGACCTGCTTGATCGTCGGCAGGGTATGCTCATAGACGGTCTGGCCATCGGGCATCACGGTCTGGGCGAGGAACGCTTCATCGAACGTCTCGATGTTGCTCTCGGCGCTTTCCAGCTTGGCCTTGATGCAGAGGAGCAGCGCCCGCCACCGGCTGCGGGTCCGCTGCTCATAGCCCTTCTCGTCGGCCGACGGCAGCGGCAGATCGAACTTGATCCGCCGGTCTCGAAGTTCGAACACGACGATGGCACGGGTGGCGCTGAACATGAAGGCGACGCTCTTTGCCCCGTGTTTTTGCAGCATCGTATCAATCTCGGTGCGGGTCTGGCCGACCGGCACCTCTGTGCGTTTAGCGTAGGCCATGTGGGTGGTCTCCCTTTATGAAGTGCCGAGTTCGAACATCTCCATAAGCTGGTTCTGAACGTTCTGTTTACGCTGGAGGAGAGCGTACATCTTGCGCTCCACCGGAGTTGCCTGCAAGTGCAAAATCAGCTGCTTGCTCTTTTGTCCAACACGACGAATACGAGCATTAGCTTGCTCGTAGATTTCAAGCGACATGGTCGGAGAAAACCAGATGATTGTACTTGCAGTAGTCAACGTAACCCCGTGGGCTAGACATTGCGGATGCGCTGCCAGCACACGATACTTGCTGGTATTCTGAAATATATTGAACGTTTTCGCCCGCTCGCCAGCAGGCGTACTCCCCGACATGGTGGCGTGGTCGATCTTCTCCTCGGCCAACGCCTTCGAGATGCCGGCAAGAGCATGCTTGAACGGGACAAACACCAGCACCTTGCGAGCGCTGGCGTTGATCTCGTCCATCATCGCCTCGATCCGGAGCTCGTTGTCGAGCGTGACCACACCGCGTTGGCGATCGTACACCCATCCACAGGAGACTTGTAAGAGCTTCATCATCGCCGCACCGGCATTGGCGGCGGTGATCTCCTGCGACTGCACCATTGCGTAACAATGGTCGAGCATGGCCTTGTAGACCCGCACCTGAATGGGTCCTTGCGCCACGTCGACGAACCGGCTGACAACCTCTGGCAGCTCGACAACATCGTCGAGCGTGTACCTGACGGCAGGCTGTAGCGCGTCGAATGCCTTGGCGATGGCGTCCGGTTTCTCGACCCATTTGAACTGGCTGACCTTGAACATCAGGTCGTCGCGAAACCGTCCGAAATACTTCGGCACCCGGTTCGGGGTGACGATCGTCGCCTGCGCCCAGGCATCGGTCGGACTGTGCGGGATCGGGCTGCCGGTCATACCCCAGACGATCTTGCGGCTTTGGGCGTAGACCTTCATCAGCTTGGTCCGCGACGCCTGACCGTTGCGATAGACGGCAAGCTCGTCGAGGATCAGGACGTCGATGTCCCGGCGCCGCTGGAGCTCGTCGTAGATGGTGCGGAAACCGTCGTGATTGATGATGAAGATCTCGACGTCCTTCTTGTCCAAAAGCTCGAGCCGGCGGGCGCGGGTGCCGTGCAGCACCGCGTAGCGACGATGCGGCAGGGTCGACAGCACCTCCCGGGCCCAGACGAAATTAAGCGTGCTCAGCGGGGCTACGACGAGCACCTTGCCGCACGCGTTGATGCTCCGCAGGTAATCCCACCCCCACAACACGGCGCGTGTCTTGCCCGTCCCCAGCTCGTTGAGGACATATGCCCGCGGGTTGAGCGTCAGGTGCGCCGCGGTCTTCTTCTGCACGTCGAACGGCTGGAGCACGCCCGGCCAGGCGTATTGGGTGAGGATCGGCGACGGCACGTCGAAGCCGAGCTTGCGCATCAGGAAGGTGTTGGTCAGGTCGTGCGGGATGACGGTGAACGGCTTGCCGTTGACCTCCATCTCCATGCCGTCCTGCCAATACCCCATGTACTGGCGCGGCGCTCCTACCAGCCGGCGCTCATGATTGATCCGAGCGTACATCCTCTTCCTCCACTGGTACGTCACGCCACTCCCGACTGACCTCGGTGTCGTCGTAAGTGAGCACCCACAATTGCTGCAGGATCCGCCATTCGCGGAAGTTGACCGTGCGCTTGACGAAGCGCAGTTCTGTTGTCCGAACGAAGCCATCCTCATCCATTCGACTTCACCTTGAGGTGCTGGTTCCACGGGATGAAGTCACGCAGGGTGGGGATCTCTGGCCAGATCCCCTGAAACGTCAGCGCCCGGTCGTCGAGAGTGACGAAGGCTGACGGCTTGCTGGCGGGAAACTCGAGCCGGGGCACCAGCTGCTCGACGACGTTGTCGTTCTGGTAGTGCTTATCCGCTTGGTCGAAGAACCACACCTTCATCGCATGTCGCCCACGCTCGAACTCGCTACGGCTGGAATAGATAGCCACGCGGAAGTGCGGCAGAACCTGCTCAAGGAACTCGAACAGTCCCGGCACAGGCGGGTCAGGTATAGTCCATGCATTGATCCATCCTGACGTGTAGGAATGACAGACGCCGTCAAAATCCAGACATAAGATTGGCTTGCTTGTCATAGGTTTCTCCCATGGTTACTTGCGAAAGTAATACCCCCTCCACCAAAGATGCGGCAGATGATGGAGGGGGCTCTCACCGGAGGGGAGACCTAGTCCCCCCGGCAAAGCTCAGTGCAGATGGTCGAGAAACGTTTTAAGCGCGAACAGCTCCTCGTCATTGCTGACACGGAACACGCTGCCGCCTGCTGCCTCGATGCGACGCCGGATCAGGTCCTGCATCTTGGTCAGATCCTCGCCCTCGCGTTTGGTTTCGATGGCGATGAACCGACCAAAGTAACACACAAAGAAGTCAAGCGAACTGGCTTGATACGCCACCGGCACCGGCATGAAGTGATACAGGTTCTCGTAGTTAGCGAGTAGTGACTTTACTTTTTGCTTTACTTTTCCCTCTGGGGTGGCTTGCATTGGGTTTCTTGCTCCGTGTGGGTTTATGCGGCAAGTTGTTGAGAAATTTCTCGGCACTCTCATATGGCCGCACGATCGGCGCGTCGGGTACGTTGGCGAGGAACGGGTCGGGCGTGGTGATGTAGCGTCCGCGCTCGAATTCATCACGCGACATCAGGATAACGTCGCCAGTCTGGTGGTGACTGCCGGGGTGGTGGATGACCTGCACCTCGGCGTAGTCGCAGTTCGGAGTGAACCGGAGTAGCCGGCTAACCATCGGCCTGACCGATGGGCTCAAACGTTCCCGTTGGGTGGGTTTCGGTATCATCTCAGTCCCATGTGCTGACGCCGTGAAACTCGCAGGTGCAGACCGGGCACCATTTGCGACACAGCTTGTTGTGGATGGGTGGAAAGACTTCGGTATTGTAGGCTTCCTCCAGAGCCTTGATGCGCGGGGCGAGCTCGATCCAGAGCTGGGGCATGTCGCGTAGCCGGAATGTTTCGGTGGTGCTTGCGTCCTCCTTCAGCCAGATGAAATCGGTCCGCACCGCCCTGACGCCAGGGTGATGCGAGAACACACATTGGGCGAGCAGCGCGAGCTGCACGCTGTCCTCGATGATGTTGCCGGTCTTCCAGTCGACGCCGAGCGCCACGTTGTCACGGATCTGAACGACGTCGCCGACGGTGCGGAACCAGACGCCGCGGTCGAAGTAGCCGCACGGGCTGAAGTCCTTCTTGATGGCGAGCTTCTGCTCGACGTAGATCCTGCCGCCGTGCTTCTCGATCTTCTGGCACCACGGCTCGAGGATCGGTTCGATCTCCTTCGGCAGCGGAGTGCGACCATGGCCGAGCCGCGCAGCTGCCGCCTTGTGGACCATGTCGCCGTACTTCAACTGCTCGCTCTCGTCCTTGAAGCGCTTGAGGATATCGATCTGCTGGTGGCGCTTCGGGCAAGTCTCGAAGTTCTTCAGCCGGCTATAACTCCAGGCGAACGGCTTGTCGCTGTGACGTGTGGTGACCGCAACCATGGTTACTCCCAAAAGTAAGCTGGTTAAAACACGGCAATGGAGGGTGCATTGCTGCACCCCCCACGTTTACTCGCGACGCTACGCTACGAACGACCGGTCGCATCCACCCAGTTATCAGTCTTTGGCGTCTTGTCGGTGGGCGGCGGCGTCGGTGGCTTTGGCGGCGGCGTCGGTGTCGGTGTCTTCGGCGGCGGAGGCGGCGGCGTTGGCGTCGTCGGCTTCACTGGCTCCGTCGGCTTCACTGGCTCCGTCGGCTTCACTGGCTCCGTCGGCTTCACTGGATCCTTGCCCGCTTTTACCTTGCCCTTATCAGTGAGCTTGCCGGTTTTCGGATCGCGCAGCCCGCGCTCCACCTGCCGGTCGGTATACTTGTCGCGGTCGAGCTTGTCCTTGCCGGCCAGTATCCGAGCTTTGTTGGTTTCCTTCAGGCTGTTACCGCCGACACCGCGCAATGTCTGCCGGTACTCCTTAAGCTCCTCCGGTGACATCGTCGACTTGACCACCGAGCTTGCCGTCCTCCGGTTCTTTTTGTCGACGTTGGCGATGCGGTTTCTCTGCCGCGCCTTTTGCAGATCGAGAACGGCGTTCTGGTTGGCGCGCGATGGCGCCATCCCCGAGCTCGGCTGCGTCGTTGCTAGCGCCGCCTTCCGCTTCAGATCCTTCATTTTCTTGTCGCCCACCCCCTTCGGCGTGCCGTACCGGGTGGTGTACTTGTTCTTGTTCTTGTTGCGATCCTGGTTCTTGGCCATCTCCTTGACGGTGTTGCTCGTCTTGGCCTTCTTGCCGTTGAGCTTGTCCTTGTCCTTGGCGGTCACCGATCCAACCGTCGGCTTGGTCACCGTCGGCTGGGACCGCGGCGGTGATGTTGTAGCCTTCGGCGTCGATGTCGTCGTGGATGTAACTGACCTTCTCGTCTTCTTCGCCGTCTTCTTCGCCACCTTCTTGGGCGGGGAGGCTTTGTTCTTCGGCTTGTCGTCCTTCTTCCTGGCCATGGGATGCTCCTATGGGTTGGTGCGTCTCCATCAGAGTACGAACGCGTTGCTTGGTTTCATCATCGAGGTACCAGCCGACGCCCCGTCTGGTGTTGACGGTTATACCCATCGGGAGGAGACGCTCACGCAGACGCCAGATCGCGACGTTCGCGTCGGCGACGAGGTTCATCATATCCTTCGCAAGTTGTTTTGACACAAACTCTTTCGCCAGCAGCAGGCCAAACAGGTTGGCCAGTGTCGGCGGCAAATTGAACAGGTACTCGATCGACCGCTCGTTCTGATGCAGCGCGGCTTCGAGCTGCGTGATGCGAGCGCGAAGGATCAGGTTCTCACGTTCAAGGTTGTGCTGGCTCATGGTGCTACCTTACCATAACATTTAGAATGTGTCAAGTCCTATTTCATGTTACTTTTCAAAGTAATGGCTTCATTTCGCCATAGCTTTTTCCGGCCTTGACCTCGGACGCCAGCGGCAGCTCCGGAGCCCAGTCGGGGCGAATGGCGGCGAGCTCCAACAGGCGCTCGCAGGTCTTGCCGACGAGTTTGTTCTTGACCACGAAGATCAGCTCGTCGTGGACCTGATGGGCAAATCGCAAGCCGTTCGAATGCGCGCGCCGCGCCAAGTCCTTGATGATAATCTGGGCCAGCGCCTGGGTCATGTTCTCCAGCACCTTGGCGCCGTAGGCGAACTTGTAGCGGCCACCGTAGCGGAACCGCCAACCGTCGCTGGTCATTTCAAGGTCGTCGTAGAACAGCTTGAGCCCGTTCGGCAGGCGGATCTCGCCCTTGGTGAAGACGCACGCGCCGACGACGTAAGTGCCGCCGCGCGCCAGCGTCGGAATGCCGGTACCGTCCAGCGTCCGCCACGTCGCCGGGATGCGCCTGTACTTGCCGCGGTAGCCGTCGACCACCTTGATGCCGGTATCGAGGGTGATCTCGATGACGTAGCCGAGCTGGTTCTTCGACCCCGACTTGACGCTGATGACGTAGCGCGGCGCCGACATGCCGTAGCCGAGCCCGAGGATCGCCGTCTTGCTGAGGAACCGGAGGTTCGGATTGATGGTCTTACTGACCTCCATGCCGAACACTTCGGTGCCGAATTCGGAATAGACATCAATGCCGAGAGCGAACGCTTCCAGCAAATCAAGCTGCTCGCAGATCCACGCCACGATACGAGCCTCGATCTGGCTCATGTCGATCGACACCACCTGGAACCCGGCCGGTGCCACCAGCGCGTCACGCAGCCCGCCCTTGCGTGGCAGGTTCTGCATGTTGAGCTTCATGTCGCCGGACAAACGATGAGTGTGCGCTCCGCTGAACCTGAGCGGCACCGGCATCCAGCGATCGCCGACCGGCCATGTCAGGTTGCCGATCGATATCAGCCGCTGGCTGCGGGTCTCCTCGAGCGTCGAGCGGTGCCCGAGCCGGGCCGCGACCAGCGCCTGCACGGCGGGATCGTCGTGCTCCGCCAGATCGATGAACGCACTGTCGGTCTTGGCAAACGCGTAAATTTTGAGTTCCGGGTTGGTGATCGAGGTTTTCATCGGCGGATCGACACCGAGCTGGCGTAGCAACTCCGCGAACTTCTCGTTCGAACGCAGCGCGCCGGCATCGATGACGTCGGCGCGGGACAGCATGTCCCGCTTCTGCTGCTGGACCTTAGCCAGATGATCGGCAAGCACCTGCCGGTCGAGCTTGAACTGCGGCAAGACGGTCGCCTTGATGACGAGGTCCATGACCTCCAGCTCGTCGAGCGGAAAGTCGACGATCAGCGTCTTGAAAATGCTGGCGCACTTGTCGTTGTCGTCGCAGCCGTACTGGCCCAGCTCGGTTGCCAGCGCTCCATTCAATGCCAGCTGCCGCCGACCGACGCCGACCATCTTCTGCAGCGTCCCCCACTTGGCACCGAAGCCGAGATGCTGGCTAACGCTGTCGAGTGCCAGCGATTTGAGCCGGTAGCCGACCATCGCCCGCGCCATGCCGAGGGTGTCGATCAGCCTGGTCGGGACAAAGCCGTACCGCCACGCCAAAATGGCAGCATCGAACAGGGAATTGTGACTGACGATAGCGATCTGATTACGCTCGTTGCGATCACGCAACTCGGCGATAAGTTTTGGTATATCCTGCCAGCCAACCCATTTCGATTTGCCGGCTAGGCCATACTTTACCGCAACGCCAAGAGCTTCGAACCGCTGGTCGAGGATATACTCGATCGGCGTCATTTTTCGTAGGGAATACTCCTTGTCGTAGAACGTCTCGAAGTCCATGAACACGAGTTCCATGGGGATTTCTCCTTGGGTGAAGGGGGCGCTTGACAATGTAACATTACGGTATTAGGTACAGGTCACCGGAGTTTTGCCCGGTCTCCTGTGGGTGGGAGATACTAAGAGGGGTCGGCCCTCCGCCGGCCCCTCCTTACTTCCGGAAGTAACTAGTCCTCCGGGATAACAACCACTTCCCCGAACGGGTACTCCTCCGGCGCCCGCCCGATCGACCCCCAGAACAGCGGGTAGTTCGGCGCGTGCTCAGGGAAATATCCGTAGCCATCGGTCAGGAAGACCAGCGCGTCGGGCTCCAGCCGCTGGTCGTAGACGTACTTGAACACCGGCCGGAAGTCGGTGCCGCCACCGCCGGGAGCGCCCGCTCTGCGGATGCTTTCCAGATCGCTGGCTTCCTCAACCTCATCGACCCTGCCGACCTCGGCGTCGCACCAGATGACGATGATCCGCCGCGGCCGGACCTGCTCAAGGATCGAGCCGAGCACACTGAACCACCGATCGAGGATCCGCGGCGTGATAGAGCTTGACGTGTCGCAGGCGATGACCACCAGCTCAGCGCCGTGACCGGTACGGCCCGGAGCCCAGATGTCGCGGACGATCAGCTTGCGATCGGGGTGACGCCAGTCGGACGAACCCGAACCGACCTTGCGGGCGAACCATGACTGGGCGATATCCGACCAGTCGACCTTGTCCTCGATCACCTCCTCAAACAGACGCTTGATGCCGGCCGGCAGCTTGCCCTGGCTCTGGGCGAGCTCCATCGCCGCCTTGATCGCCACGTCCCATTCAGCTTGGTTACGCTCGGCTTCGGCCTGCACCGGGTCCTTGCCATCAACGGTGCCGGGGTCAAGGTGACTATCGAAGCCGCCGGGCGCACGACCGGGCTGGTCACCGCCGCCGCCGTCGTCGTCTCCCTTACCGCCGCTACCACCATCGTCGTCCTCATCGCCGCCACCGCCACCGCCACCAACCACCCGCACGAGCTTGGCATAGACGTCGAGCACGCTCTCCAGATGCGTCGCGATCTTGATGTCCCACAGTGCGTTATCCGGCTTCGTGCCGAGCTTGGCGTCGACCAGAATGGCGTTGACCACATAATCGAGCGCCACCTGCATCGCCAGATCGACATACGGCAGCGACCTGCCGTCGGCCAATACCACCCGCCCGGTGCGCCGGCAGTGGGCGAGCAGCGGAATGTGGTTGAGGATGTTGTGCAGGATCTCATGGCCGACGATGAACAGCCGCTCCATCAACGGATGCTTGAAGAAGGTGTCGACGTTGATGATGACGCTGGTGCCATCGGTGGCAGCCGTCGGCACGAGCTTGCTGGTGGTGAACACGGCGACGTATTTATCGTCCTTGTTCATCAGGGTGTAGAACAGGTGGGTGAACGCCGGGGCGTACCACATCAGCACGGCGCGGGTGTCGTCCCAGTCCTTGAGCTGCTGCGGCGTCGCTCTTACGCGTGATAGCTTAATCATGTTAGATCTCCTGTTGATGGGTGGTTACTTCCGAAGTAATCAGTTATCGAGTTCCTCCTCTGGCAGCTTCATCCGCGTTGCTTCGCGCCGCGTGAGATTGTTCAGCCAGTCGTCGATCTCCTGCTCCGACCACACGGTGGTGCCCGGCGTCAGCTTGAAGGATTGCGGGAAACCAGGGTTGGTGTGGCGCCAGCGCCAGATAGTTTGGACGCTGACACCAAGCTTTGTTGCAACCTGCCTGACGCGCAGAGTTCTCATCGAGCTTCCTCCTCGTCGCTATCCTCCATCACGTCGGGGCGCTTCGGCGCGTTAACGACGACACGGGCGAGCTTGCCCTTGTTCATGATGTCGAAACGCTCGATCGCCTCGATGACCTCGGTGTCGAACTCGTTGCCGTCCTCGTCGAACAGCAGCACCTCCTCTTCGGCTTCGTTGAACTCGCCGCAGGTTATCTTCAGCTTGCAGGGGAACCTCTCCTGCATCAAAGCTGCCTGAGCCAGCAATTGCTTGCATAGAATGCGCGTGAGCTTGAGCATCACCGCATCCTTCTCCGCCATGCTGAACATGGTTCTGAGTTCGATATTGATCGTGATCATAGTAGTTGGTCTTCTCCCATGTCGTAGTTGTATTCACCATTCTCCCCCGGGCCAAAGCCGAGGACCATCTGCGACACCACATCCTGTTTGCAGTTTTCGATCCAGGCGTCGTACAATTTCTGCCCGTCTGCACCGGCAAAATCGAATTGCCACGACCGTGACTTGGTGTAGATGCCAACGTGGGCATTGGTGCCGTCGTTGAGCAGCATCAGATTGGACACCAGCTTCGGCGTCTTTCTGTTGCGCGGCACGACCATCCGGATCGAATTCTGGAAGCTGCCATACCGGTACGCGTCGACGAACAGCCAACCCTTCGCCTTGCAACGGTCCGCTAAAATCTTGGACAGGTTGATCTGGTACTTGCTCCAAAGCAGGTTCTGGTCAGTCAGGTCATAGAGCACGATCGGGTAGGTGTTGAACGCGTCGAGGTAGCGGTTGAACATCTCGTGGTCCTCGTCGATGCGCTCCAGATCGCGGTCACGAGCTCGCTGGATCTCGTAACGCTTCTCGCTGAATTTATCGTCGTACATCAAGTGGTTACCTCCGAAAGTAATGTGGGTGAGATTGCAGTGGGCCTAAACCCACTGCATTGCACGAGCCTGGCTCGTGTCAGCGCTCACTTGAACTGCTGCATCAGCGCCATCAGGCTGGAGTTGCCCTTCGCCCAGGTGGTGAACGAGGGGGTCAGCGCCAGCATCGGCAGGCGACCGCATGCCGCCTTGGCGAAGGTGACGCTGAATTCCTTGCCGAGCCGATCGACATAGATCAGCACCTTCTCGGCATTCTTCTCGGTGACGCGATGCGCCAGCGAGTAGCAGATCAGGTAGCGGGCATCGAGGCTGTCCGGGATGGCACAAGTGTCCGGCGCCGCGACAATCTGCTCGATGGTCGGCATCTCCTGATCGAGGCGGATGAAGTTGAGGACGCTCATCGCAGCCTCGTGCCCGATCATTGCCGCCATCGCCTCCATGGTGACGCCCGTGGTCGGCACCTTGTCCTCACCGTTGACCTTCCGCCACTGAGTGAGGAATTTCGACGTCATCTCGAGCGTCCGCGGCGTCATCCACGGTCCCTGCTTCTCGGGGACGCCGGGGCTGAGCACCACCTCGGGATGCTGGTGGGCGAACGCCACCAGTGCCGGCAAAACGTTACGCTTGATCAGCGCCGTCTCGGTGCCGACGATGTCGTCGGTCAGCCTGATCCACGCCACCCGGTTGATGACGAAGTCGAAGTTCTTCGTCACGCCGGAGCGGTCACCGGATCCGTTGGTCAGGGCGACGATGCCCCAGCCGTCGCCAGTCTGGAAGCCGGGGATGCGGAACGGCCCAAGCTCGCCCTTGAGCAGGAGCTGTGCCGTCGCCCGCTTGACGTCGGCCTCGCCCTGCCCGTACTCCTCCAGCGCCAGGATGCCCCTGCGATAGGCCCAGATCGGCTTGCCTTCATTCGACAGCATCCACGGCGGGAGAGACGGCTCGGTCACCGCCGTCGCTTCCACGCCCTTTGTACCGGGCTTGACGAGCTTGCCGTTGTCGTCCCACCAGCGCTCACCCTTGAACTGGTAGCCCTGCATCTCGGTCGGCGTCTGGGTGGCCATGAACATGGCCTGATAGCCCCACGTGTAGCCGTCGCGATGGGTGAAGTACTGGATCAGGTCTTCCATGAAGGTCGACTTGCCGCGGCCGGGTGGGCTCTCGACCACCACGGCGATGCCCGCATCGATGAACGCCACGAGGACGTCCCGTAGGTCTGACAGTCTCATATCGGTCTCCTATTGGTTACTTTTGGTAGTAACTATGTGGGTGGTTCAACTAAGTATAGCTGCGTCATCAGCAGCTCGACGCCCTCCTCTGATAAGAGCTCGTTGGTGGTGACCAGGCGCCGGAACCGGGGCTCACCGGTCGTCGGATGCTTGGCGATGATGTGGTAGGCTTCGACGTTGGTATCGGGGCTGTACTCGCTATACACACTGATCCACAGTCGACCCATGCACTCCTTGTTGAGCCGGCTGGCGAGTTGCTGGGCGACACCCCAGCCGGGCTTTGCGCCCTTCATGAATTTGGTTGTACTAGCCATAGCCGTGCCACCAGTAATTCATTCGGGAACCCGTACACACTCTCGGTATTCTCGAACACGTAGTTGGCACCAACGCCATAAACCGGATCGCGTTGGGAAACTTTGACAACCACGAACCCGATCTCTGGCGCCGGTTGCACGTTGCAGTACAAGGTCGGGAACATGGGACGGAGCTTCTCCTCCAGTTGATCGGCAACGCGCCAACGATTGTAGTGATGCAGCCCTATGGGGTCGGTTGCACTAGCCATAGCTGGCTCACGATCAGGTGCTGGCCGTCGACCGACGCCAGCTCGGTTAGCGGGATGTGGCGATGGAGGAGCAAGTGACTGGGCTTGCCCCTGACCACCGCTTTGACGCTGACATAGCTCTGCCCGTCGCGGTGACTTTTGAACCGCCGGACGACGAACTCCATGTTCGGGAATTTCTCCCCGAACCACTTCTCAAGCAGCGGCGGGCGGCGCCAGCCGGCAGGGAGATGGTTGATTTCCCAGCCCATCACGGAACTCCGAATGCGCGCGTCACTCGGGGTCCAGCTCTTCCGCCAGCCGGCGCAGCTTGCGCTCGTGCTCGTTCAGCGCCCGGGTGCAGACCTGCGCCCACTGCGCTGCCTGCTCATCGGTGCCAGCAGTGATCACTGCGACCTCGATATTGCCAAGGCCGATGGAGTAGATCCCAGCCTTGCTACCGCCTTTGGCGAACCAGAACACGCTCATAGCTTTTGTCCGAGATGCATGGCGGTATCCTCGGCAGCGTCGATGTATGCCAGCATCGGGTTGACTGGCAGGGCAGCAACCTGCTTGGGATCACCACTCTCCGCCGCGGCGATGAGGCGCTGGTTATAGGCATCGACCTCCGCTTTCTGCTCGGGGGTGAGGGCATCGTAGATCTTCTCGATCTGCGCTGCCCGTTCGAGAATGTCCTCGATGAACGTCGGTGTAAGAAGTTTCATGGTGTTTCTCCTTTGCTTTAGCACAGGACACGAAGTGTCCTTTGGGTGGGTTACTTTGGAAGTAAGGTGAGGGTCGCGACGCCTTGGCTAAACGTCCACCCTCCCTGGCCACTGCTGGGGGGCAGGTACTACGGCCAGCAATTGGTTAGTACTGCTGCAGATCCTTGAGGTAGGTGAACTCATCACGGGTCTTCAGCACGATGTGCTGTTGCATCTCGCTAAGCTCGTCGTAGAGCTCACGGCAGACACGCAACAGGTTCTGGTCGAAGTCGAGCGCCGCCACCAGCCCAAAATCCGACCACGGCAGATCATAGCGGATCAGCCGGGACGGACCATTGTCCGGGCAGAAGGCGAAGCCGTCGTCAGCCCGCTTGCGCGGGGTGCCGACCATTGTAGCAATGTTCATTTGCTTACTCCTATGGAGGAGGCACATCGAGCATTATGCGAGATGTGTCGGCTCCTTACTCTGGTTTAACCTATCCACTATATCATTGGCTGTGGATAGATGTCTGGTAATTGCGATAGTGTGATACACCGGGGGTGTCCCCGGCAGACGTTTTGCGACGAGGTACAGCTTGCCGTTGACGACGACGATGTACCTACTCATCCTCCGCCTCGTCGGGCAGCGGTGGGCTGGTCGTGAAGCGGTTGATGAACGAGCGCGCATCGTAGAGGGCGTGCCGGCAGATGCGCAGGATGTCGGCAAGGTCGTCGTCGTAAGGGTGCCGGTTATGCAGGGCGATGCCCTGAATGAATGCCACCACCGGATCAAGCCGCTCCAGCACGTAGCTGGCGTGCGCGACGTTGGTCATCCTCGGCTGGCCCAGCTTCGGTCCCCGCTTCTTCGCGTTGGGTTTGACGCGCCGGTTGATCACCCGCCACTTGCCGGGGATGTGTTTGCCCTTCGATGATGCGTGGGCTACCACCCACACTGCTTTCTTGTCAGGCGGGATGTTCTCGGGCGGCGGTGGGCGGTTAGTGGGGGGGAAATTAGTGCGATCTTCCTCGTTACTGTCACTCATCGTAGTCTCCTGTGGGTTACCTTCTGCTGTTGTCCTTGACGATCACCCGCTTGTAGCCGGCAGCTCGCAACGCGAACTCCAGCGTGATGTTCTGGGGGCGCCGGGTCCTACCGTTCCGCCAGTTGCGGATGGTCTGGGTGCTGACGCCAGACCGGATCTCGATCTGACGCGGGGTCAGGTCGCTAATCCGGTTGAGGACATCGGCAAGGGTGGGGTCTAATTCGTATCTGGTACTCATCAGGTCTCCTGTGGGTGGGTGGTAAGTGATGGGTTGGTTGATGCGCGGTTACTTCTCCTTGTTTGGAGCAAAACTCTGCTCCGGTCCGGGTTCGATCTGATCCCACCCTTTTGGCGCCGGGTACGATCGCGCGACTTCCTCTGGCGTCATCTCCCGCTCCTTGCCGTTCTCGTCGAACAGCCAGCCGCGACGCGGGGCGTTGGTCAGGAAGTCAGCTACCGCCTGCTTCTCTTCCACGGTGGTGGTCGATTGCTCATCGTCGGCGGTTATGCTCTCAGGCGAGGGATGCAACGGCACGATCTTCATCTTGTTGCCGAGCTTGAGCACACGCAAGCTCAGGTGCTCGGGCTGGTACCCCGCTTCAGCGAGGAACCAGTCGCGCTTAAAGTGCGAGCAGTTGCGGTTGAGGACGTCAGCGATCTGGAAGATGAGCGGCTGACTGGCTTCGCCGGCACGCAGGCAGTCCGCCAGTTCACCGAAAAAGCGACGATTGATGTTGGTCATTGTGGGTCTCCTTTGGTTGTGGGTTACTTCAGAAAGTAACCTGTGGTTAAGGTACACCGAGGGGGGTTTGCCGCCCCCCTCGGGTCGTGCGGTGGTGTGCTAGTATGAGGCGAGGATCCGCACCGGCTCGCCAGTCTCCTGCTCCTTGAGCTCCGCCAGGCGGCAGAAGTCGACGTAGCTCAATGCGTAGTCCGGCAATGAGCGCGCCCGAATGCGCGCGTCAACCATCTTGAGCAGCTCGGGCGGAGTACGCTCGACCATGTAGTTTTCGATGGAGCCGCCACGCATGGTGGTGATGCCGCCGAACACTTTGGCAAGCGCGGGCATGATCTCAGGCGGTAGTTCGCCGGGAACAGGGTCGGACGTGTTGGGCGGAAGCTCGAACACGCCAACGTCCTCGTCGTTGCCGTAGACGATCATGTCGCGGGCAATGGTGAGGATCACGGCATAGGGCAGGCGCTCGCGCAAGGTGGCAGCGGGGATCGGCACATAGCCGACGTCCTCGCTTTCGAGGTTGGGGTCGGCGTCGTACTCGTACTCGAACGCCTCGCTGACGAAGTAGCGGGTGGCATAGGGCGCACCATGGTACGCCTCACGCAAGTAGCCGATGTCGCCGGCAACAGTGCTGAAGCCGGTGTATTGCGCCTGCTGGTCTGCAGCAGTCATACCCTTCCATTTCAAATAGATGTCAATGCCCATCGGGGTTCTCCTTTGCTTTAGCACAGGATGCGTAGCGTCCTGTGCGGGTGGGTTAGGTTTGGGTGGGCTCGGTTACATCGATAGTAACAGTCAGCTGCTTGCCAAGCAGGTGTTTGATGGCAGTGTGCTCCTTGGTTTCGTCCCACGACTGGATGCGCAGGAACAGGCGGTCGGCTTCCGGCAGGTTGCCGGCTGCCGGGTCGCTGCTGATGGTGATGACCACCGCCTGACCACCATCTTCGGTGCCGACGGTGGCGCTTGAACTGGCGGCGTTGTCGAGGCGATCGGGCACCAGCGCTCCGAACACGATCTGGCTCACCATCCGAGCATGACCATCAGCTCGGCGGCACCGAACACCTGGCGTTCGAAGCAGATCTCGCACCTGATGTTGCGGGCATCCGGCTCGCAGCCGTCCTGCTCGCGGCCGCATGCGATACAGAAGCCTGGGTTATCCAGTGTGTTCTGCTGGCGGAGCGCTGCTTCGAGCACGCGCTCGAAAGTCAGCGAGGGGTGGGGCTTAACGGGGAGCGTCATGGCGCCACTCCAACGCCACCCGTGGCGATCATGATGGCAAGCTGCGCCAGCCGATCGGTCTGATCGCCGTCGGGCTTACCGACCAGCAGCTCGATGGCAAGCTTGCGCTTCTTGCTGTCGTCGCCCTGCCCGTAACAAGACAGCAGTACCTGCAGTTCCACAAGACGGGCTGCACGTTCGATATCATTCAACATTTTGGTTACCTTCCAAAGTAATGTTGATCACCGAGACGTTGTAACGTTGAGGTGATATTTTTGTTGGAGTTCAGCCCCGCACCACTGATTGCGGGTATGTGAAGTTGATCACGTCATCCAGCGCGTTGGTGAGGATATCGTGCTTGGCCCACATCTGACAGGTGGCACAGCCCGGGTCGTAATCCTCGCAACGCTCACCGGCCATCTCCTCGACCAGCTCGTGCAGCTTCTGCATGGTGTGATGCATTTCCTTGATTTCCATCACCACCTCCGTGGGTTTCTGTCGGTGAGCATCAGCGGCCAGATCAGCGCCAGCGGTGCACACTCGAACATGGCTGGCACGAGGGGCTGACGTACGGCGTGAGCTTCGTTAATGGCGTGGATCCAGTAGATCGGCACGCCGATCGCCCAGATCATTCCGAGTACTTCTATCATTACGGTTACCTTTCAAAGTAACGTTGCGGTAAGGGGTGGGTGTGTTACTCGGCAGCGTGCTGAGTAGGGTAGTGCAGCACGCTGTCGGCAGGATAGTAGTGGTTCTTGCCCATGCCATGCAGCACGCTTACCCATGCGCCATTAGGCGGCAGGGTGGTTTGCTTGCGCTCGTCGGCAGTGAACACGCTGGCATCGAGGAAGTATCCCCATGAGCCAGATGTGTTCTTTGCGCCCTTGCGGGCGCGCTTCCAGTAATAGCGTCGACCCGAGATCAGGGTGACGATGGCGTACAGATCAGGGTTAGTCATTTTGGTCTCCTTTGGGTGGGTTCAGTTCATCACTCAGGACGTCCTTACGCAGGTCGAACGTCACCGCGTGCAGTGCAGTCAACGCATGCAGTCTCTGGTATCCGTGCGTTTGCAGGTAGTTTCGCCTCTGCTCTGGCGCATGTTTGTGTAATGAACGCAGGGCCGCACTGTCCCCGCGTTTGTACCTGCGATACCACCAGCCTTGGGCGTCAGGGCCATGCCAGCCGGCAGCGCGGGCGAGCTTTTCGTAGTCCTCGGCCATTGTGGTTACCTTTCAAAGTAACATTGTGGAAAGTTACACGCTAGGGTTGCTACTCTGGATTGTTCCCTCCCTCGTTGTTAGTGTCTGGGGTCGGTTCTAAGGGGTCGCCAAGCAGGCGCTCCGAATGCGCAACCTCAAGGCCGCGAACCTCACGAAGGACGCGACGACGCGCCGCGTCGAGCCTGCGTAGCTGTGCGTCGCGGACACGCTTCGATTGGACGGCAAACTGACGGAAGCCGGGGAGATTGACCGGCCCCTCGGAATAGAGCGCACGCCATTGGTCGAGAGCCCGCATCACAGTGGTCCGTGGCTTACCCACATGTTCGACCAGCTCGGGGATGGTCATGTCCCAGGTTTTAGGAGTATGCTTGTCGCTATGAACCTTGATCGTGATCAGGTCCTTCGACTGGCGCAGGACGGCCGCAAGCGGCACGTCGGCATCACCGTGCTCGCGTCGCCACAGACTGGCCCGCACACGAATGCTGCCAATCGGGATATTGTATATCTGGGAAACATCCTTGTAAGAGAACGCAATCCCGTCAGGGTCGACCACGCGTGTTGGATGACGCATTTTCATTACTCCTCTTGTTAATCGACGTTTTGGGGCTGGATTACACGTTATTAATTGCCGGGGTGTCAAGGCCATTGGTGTTAATAGTTTAACCAAACCCGCCGACAATAGAGACAAGTCAGGACGTATAAGTTGTAGAGCTTTACGCCTATGTACAACTTCTGGTATTCTTTCGTGTCCGTGGTTTTATAAATTATTTAACATTAACAATAATAATAAGGAGATGTAATCAAATACAACTCAAGGTCCAGTAATCTTGGCTTAGGGCTTGGCCTTTCTCCCTCACTGCCGTATGGTGCGCGCCCCGGTTGAGCTACGATTAATTAGATTACAATAAGATTACATTGTAATGTAACTGTAATAATGTTCCATAATTCACCGCTTTTCGGGCTCGTGGGGAATGCGCGTTACAAAAAAATGACAAATGAAAGGCGGCCCCGAGGGGCCGCCCATCACATTTCACTTACATCGTAACGATTCTGTAACGGAACCCGATCAATGGTACGGTCGGACACCATGTACCGATGTCGATCACGAAGCGGAAACGTTCCTGTAACATTTCCATAGCATTACTGGCGCTGGCATGATTACCGAACTTGCACCAGTTCCAGTACGGCCCTTCGTGCCATACCTTACCGCCATATTGCCGGATGATTATCAGGGCGAGCTCATGTCTGGTCATGGCGGACCTGCCGGCGGCCGTAACGCGCCACATATTTCGCCTGCCAGCGATCGTCGATCTCGACCGTATAGCAGGCTCCGAGCATGTCGAGGATTGCTTCGATGTTGGCTTGCTCGCTTCGCGTCCGTCCCTGTATGCCCATGCCTTCGCTGGGATTGTTGGGATTGTGGATTACATAGTTGAGGATCATCACATTTCTCCTATGTTACTTTGTAATGTAACGGTAATCATTACCGTTACATTTCACGCGCGCGCCCGGGTTCGTTGGGGAATGCGCGAAACAAAAAATAAGAAGGGAGAGGCTTTCGCCTCTCCCCTCGTTACCTTCGAAGTAACTAGGCCGTCTTGCCGTTGGTCGCCTTCGCGGTACGCTTCGGACGGCCGACCAGCGTTGCGAGAACGGCCGCGCCGCTATCGTCGTCGGTGAGCGCCGCGTAAGTTTCCTTTGCCGTCTCGGCTTCGTCCATCTTGTGCTTTGCTTCTTCCGCGCTGACAAGCTTCTTAGCTTCCGACTGAAAAAGCAAGGCAAGCTTGCCGCGTGTCTGGTGGCCGGGCAGCGTGTCGTTTTTCGACAATTCGACAAGCTTCTTTGCCATATCTGTCCAGACCTGCCCGAGCGACTTTTCTGCCGCCTTCTTTTTCTCGACAAGCGACTTGATCTTAGTCTTGTCGAGCGCCTTTTCAGGCGACTTGATTTGCTCGACGGCGATCGAATAGTAGCAATCGATCAAGTTTTTCTTGTCGTCGTCGGCCAATGCGTTGCGCTCAAGACGTGCATCGGCGAGCAAGTCGATACCGTTGATATTTTCCAGAGCGCCAAGTCCGACGGCCGACCGCAAGAGCGACTTGCGCGACTTGGCGGTTTTGTCGGTCATGCTGACGTCTTTCGCCTTGCCTTCCTCGTTGACTTGATCGCGGAGCGCGTCGACGAAAAGACTTACATCGTCGACAATCGCCGCCTTACCGACCTTCGTTGCTTTGCCCGAAACCTTGGTTCCGGCCGCAGGCTTCGGGGCCTTGTTCGTCAGCGTCATTACAGGCGGCACGTCGCCGTTCGGTGTTGCCCATTTTACGCATTGAATGAACGCGGCCGGCCAGATATCTTCGCTCTTCACAATGGCGGTAGCCTGCGACGCGATGAACGCGGAAACCTCCGGATTGAAGGCATTCGTATTCGCAAGCTTCTTTGACGATTTGGTAGACATAGTTTTCATTCTCCGTTTGTGAGCCACACAATGCGGTCTCTACATACCAGAATTTTAATCGGGCTTTTGGCGTGGTTACAACTAAAAGTAACCATCAAATCTGGGAGAATGTTACTTTTACATGTAACAATGGCCGACCCGCCCCCCCCATTTGGACAGACCCACCCACCCCCGCCCCCCTCTTTTAGGTGAGTCGCAAACACAAAACCCCAAAAATCAAAATTACAAATACATTACATAAGCCTTGTAGGTCTCTACACCATTTCACCTCTTGACCACCTCCCCATTAACTCGGTACCTATCCTAAATCAGATATGACCTCCGCTACGGATCGGACATGAAAACTCCCAAAGCTCCCAAGCCCCCGGCTCCCATGTCAACCAACGATGTGCGGACGCTGCTGGGGATCGTCACCGAGGATGAATTTGGCCGTGCGGTTGGCGTCGTCGGCCCGACCATCGCGCTCTGGCGCAACAACGGCGAAGGCCCCCCGTACTTTCAGTTCAAGCGAAATATCTTTTATCGCACTGCCGACATCGTGCAGTGGGTGATCGAGAACACGCGCGACGCGCGCTCTGGCGAATTCCTGGTGCCGCGCCCGGCTCCAACCATGGGTTGGGATGCCACCACGGGCAAGTCCGTGCTCATCCCTGCCGTCACCCGCCCCAAGCGTTCGCGCAAGCGCAAACCTACGCTCGCTTCATTCTATCCCGTTCCCGAACTCAACTCTGGCGAACTCCGCCCCGACGGCACCCGCGCTCCCTCAGTTTCCGCCACCACTCAAACTCCCCCTCCGGAGCTTGGTATCGTCGACATCGAGGAGCTGACAGCAGCCCCTCCTAAGTCCACGCCCCCGCGGGGATCGTCGGCCGTTTCTGACGAGGACCCCGAGCCATCTGCGCTATGATCCGGGTCATTAGCCCTCCGTGCACCGCCAGACATGCGTATTGCAGCGCATCGGCTGGATGGGAGTAGGGTCCGCTCTTGTCGGGTAGCGGCTTGGTATCCCCCTGCCGGGTCTTGGCGTAGCGGTAGCCCCCCATCATCGCTCGCACCAGCACCGGGCAATGCTCGTAGCTGAACACGATCGCCGGCCCGCCTTCCCTTTGCTGCAGCAGCAACGCATCCACTGCCCGCAACCGCGCATCAATATCATTCGTCGGTGCCGGATAAGCGATGAACCCGAGCCGCTTCAGCATATCGAACGAAGTTTCCTCGTACAGGCTATCCTTTGCCGCCCCGCTGGGGTCGCCGACCACCACTGCCGGCAGGCCGGCGTACCGCCTTGTTGCCAGCATCGGTCGAAGCGATTTCTGAATATGCAATTCCAGCGAAATATCCTCCGCGATGCACTCCCCCAGCACCCGCACCTTCCCCCTCGCGTCCACCTGCAGCACCACACTGCACGGGTTGCGGCCGAAATCCTGGCCGATGATCAGCATCTGCTGCTGCACCGGGTCCACACTCTCCAAAACGTGGAAATTAAGTTGAAACGTTTCGCGGTGCACCGCCAGTCCACTGGGGTCCTCACCGTATTCCGCCCGCACATACCGCGCGATCCACGCATCCCCCAGTGGCGACTGGGCCAGCCGTTCGTAGTAAGTTCTCCCCTGTGCAATCCGCCGCTCATCATCGACTGGCAGTTTCAGCGTTTCCGGGGTTTGCATCAGCCACGGCAGGTTCTCCGCTTCCTCGCTCAACCCCGACGGCTGCACGTAAACGTCGGTGCCGGGCGGGGGGTCGAGCATGTACTCCGCCCAGTCGCTCCCCAGTGTCGGCAGATTGGTGTCCGCCACCATGCCGAACCATGTCGCGCCGCCCATGCTGGCGCCTGGGTACCGCCCGCATCTGCCAGCCAGCGGTTCGGTCAGCGACAGCGGGATCTCGATCGCTTCACTCAACCACGCTCCCGTCAGCTGCATCGACAGCAGGCGCTTCTGATCCTCCTGGTTCTCGAGCGGGATCAGCAGCCACTCCGACCGTACATCCCCGGCGCTGATGTAAACCGTGTTGTCGGTTACCTTGAAAGTAACGATTGGTTCCAGCCACTGTGTAATATCCTTCAGCACAGTATCACGTAGTTGTTTTAATGTAGTTCGCACGATCGCCCATCGTGTATACCGCAATCCATCCGGTGCCGGCGCCTGCTCACATGAGCGCCGCAGCAGCTCCATCATCACTCCGGTGGTTTTCCCGCTGCCGACCGGTCCGGCGATGATCCGGAAGAACGCCTCGCTGAGCATGAAATCGCGGACGGTGGGGGGCGGTACGAAATCAATGTCGGGCATCGTTGTCTTTCATGAACGCTTCAAAATGCAGTTCGAAGATCTTGTCGAGCGCCTTCACGAACAGTGGATGGGCGTAGCCGTTCCAGCCGTCATCGATGCCGAGATCGCAGTAGTACTCGCCGCGTGGCGTCGTGCATAGCAGCCGGAACACCGTCGTGCCGGCTTGCGGTACGTAGATGACCTGCCCCTGCCCTTCCCACCCCTCCGGCAGTCGCACATCGAGCGGAATGTCGACGAACTTGGGCAGCCTGAGCCAGGTCAGCTGCCACGAGTAAGGCAGGCGGCGCGGGGGGCGCGGGCCGGGCGGGCGCTTCCGCACTTTCTTAACCGGTTTCGGGTTAAGCACCTCCTGCAGCTCGTTATACAGTGCCCTTGGTGTTGTCTGCTGTTTGAGCCAGCGCTCGATCGGACTGCCGTGCTTCCAGCCGGGATGGTTCTCGTCGCGGATCGCGCGGCGGCACAGATTACGGATCCGTTCGACGGTTTTGGCGCTACTGCCCAGTTTCGCCATGACGGGCAGGAGATCCTTGAACCCTATTCCCTTGATCCGCCACAATCTTAAGAGGGTATGACGTCGTTCCCAGGCAATTTGCTCATTTCTAACCGCCAAAGGCAGTTCAAGCTGGTCGAAATACTCGTCCCGGGTCACCAAAACCCCCCTGAAACCCCCAAAAACATCCCCAAAAACCTTCCAAAACCCCCATTTTTAGCTCAAATCAGACGCCAGATCGGTCGCGGTTTCGTTCACATCGGGCAGGTTTTCGAGCTCAAAAACCGGTGAAATCGCCCCAAACTCCTCGATTTCGAGCGCTCCCTCCACCAAATCCTCCCCATCCGGCATCTCATCCTCGTCGTCCTCGTCCTCACCTAACCGCAACCCCCTGCCCGTGCCGACCTGCACGGTGCGGTCGCCGAGGTTGATGGTGATCGAGAAGCCGCTGCCACCGGCAGCATGCTTGTGGTCGGCCTCGGTGCCGATCCCGGCGAACGACGCTACCAGCTTGGCCAGCCCGGTTTTCGCTACCAGCGTTTCCTTGCTGTCGAGCAGCGACGTGGCGGCGCTCTCCAGGTACGCTTCGATCACTGCCGCCGACTTGAGCCGTACCCTTTCCTTAGTATTTTTCGCCGATTTCCACGCTTCCTCTTCGTTCGCAAGTAATGTAGCAAACCGTGGGTACACGCACAACCATCCCCACGCGTCATAACTCAACTGATACCGATCGAGTACATCTTCGATATCGTAGTGGTCGATGGCAATTTCGCGTGCCAACCTGATTAGGTCGGTATCCCGTTGTAAAATCGGCAACATTGCGTGAGTCCGCTGCTTGACGGGTTGGGTAAAGCTAGTATAGCTCGGCAAACAGCGAGAAGCGAGACGCCATGGCCGCGGCGCTGCCGATCCCATTAGCACCAGCCTACTCACATCCCAGTCGCGGTGCAGTCCGGGTCGTCCCCCCGGGTCAGTACGAGCAGCAGCTGCAGGCGCAGGACAAGCTCAAGGCTGAGAGCTACGCCAAGGCCGGCAAGAACGTTCAGACCATGACCAGCCTGGCGGGTTACGTCCGCGGGCTCTACGACATGTTCCGCACCCATCGCGACATGGTCAGTGGCGGCTGGTCGGCGCGGCTGATCAGCGCGCTCCGCACTTTCAACGGTGAGTACCACCCCAGCAAGCTGCAGCAGATCAGGCAGTTCGGTGGCAGCGAGGTGTATCCCCGCATCATCGCAATGAAATGCCGCGGCGCCAGTTCGCTGCTCCGCGACGTGTACCTGTCGCCGGATAAGCCGTGGGGGCTGGCGCCGCCGGCCGATCCGGATATCCCGCAGGATATGATCGAGCACATCAAACGGCTGGTCGAGGTCGAGCTCGACACGGTGGCGGCTGCCGGTCAGTCGGTCGAGCCGCTGCAGATCAAGACCCGCGTCGAAGGGCTGATGGCGGAGGCGAAGAAAGCTGAAACCAAGAAGGCGCAGAAGCGGGCGACAGCTGCCGAGAAGCGGATCGAGGAGCTGCTGCAGGAGGGCGGGTTCTACCACGCTCTGGCCGAGCTGGTGGTCGACATCCCATTGTTTCCTTACTGCGTGCTCAAGGGGCCGGTGGTGCGGATCATGCCGCAGGTGGTGTGGGGCACTGATGGCGTCTCGGCGACCAAGCAGGTTCCCAAGATGCAGTGGGAGCGCCTGTCGCCCTTCGACGTCTACTGGACGCCGGGCGCGCGCACCGTCGAGCATGCCGACGTCATCGAACGCGGGCGGATCACCCGCGCCGAGCTCAACGACTGCCTCGACCTGCCGGGGTACATGCACGACGAAGTGCAAGCGGTGCTCGACGAGTACGGGCGCGGCGGCATTGCCGACGACTGGGACAGCTACGACGCCGAGCGGGCGATCCAGGAGAACCGGGAGAACCCGAGGTATAACCGCTCGGGGATGCTCAATTACCTTACTTTCAACGGTAACATTCAGGGCAGGATGCTGATCGACTGGGGCATGCAGGGGGTCAGCGACCCGATGCGCGACTACAAGGTCGAGCTCTACCTGATCGGGACGCACGTCATCAAATGCACGATGAACCCGAGCCCGCGCCAGCGTCACAACTACTTCGTCACCAGCTTCGAGAAGGTGCCCGGAACGCCGGTAGGCAACGGGTTGCCTGATATCCTGGCCGATATCGAGGACGTGGCGGCAGCAACGCTTCGGGCGCTGGTTAACAACCTCAGTATTGCTTCAGGCCCGCAGGTGGTGGTCACCGACGATCGATTGTCACCGGGCGAGGACGGCGAGGACCTTTATCCGTGGAAGCGCTGGCACGTCAATTCCGACCCGATGGGCAACAACACGCAAGCCCCCATCTCGTTCTTTCAGCCCAACAGTAATGCTCAGGACCTGCTGGCGATCTACGAACGCTTCAATGCCATTGCCGACGATCTGAGCGCCATCCCGAAGTACCTGAGCGGGCAGGGAGCCGGGGCCGGCGCCGGGCGCACTGCCGCCGGGCTGGCCATGCTGATGGGCAACGCGTCGAAGATCCTGCAGACGGTTGCCGCTAATATCGACGGCGATATCATGGAGCAGATGCTCAGCTACCTCTATGATCTCTTGATGCTGACCGACACCACCGGGGTGTTCAACGGCAACGAGAAAATCCAGGTCAAGGGGGTGAACGTCGCGGTGCAGCGCGAGACCCAGCGTTCCCGCCAGCTCGAGTTCCTGCAGATCACTGCCAACCCGATCGACGCGCCGATCCTTGGCACCAAGGGTCGTGCCAACATCCTGCGCTCGGTTGCCGACACCATTGGTATGGATGGCGATAATATTGTACCTTCGGAAGAAGAGATCGCGCAGCAGGAAGCCGAGGCGGAAGCTCAGGCCCAGCTTGAGGCGGCGATGGCGCGCGGTGTGGTGCCGAGTCCGGTTTCCCCCGAACAGGCGGGGGCGGAGGCGCAGGGCGCGCAGCAGGGCCCGGTGGCGACTGAGGACATGGGGCCGCGGGTCAGTCCGACGGTAGCGGGAGGGGTAGGCTGATGCCGATCTATCGCGACATCGACTTTCACGACATCCCGAAGGTGCTCAGGGTCGCTGGGTCGGGGCGTACGTCGATCGATACCGGCGATTACGCCAAGGTGATCAAACAGATGGAGACGGTACTGGCGATTACGCCGGCTCATCTCAACTGCGACGATCACGACATTTCCGAGATCATCATCAACGCTCAGGTCGAAGCCGCTACCGACACCACGCCGCCGGCGGTCAGCGTGCTCAACCCGTTCGACAATGCGACCGGGGTCGCGGTCGGCGTCAAGCCGGCAGTGACGTTCGACGAGCCGGTGGTGTTTGGCGTCGGGCAGTTTTCACTGCGGACGACGATCGGTGGCACGGCAGTGGCTGCCTGGGTGATCCCGACCAATGTCGGACCGGGGATCGGGCAGGCGTCGCTGGTCGGCGGCGACAAGGTTTCGCTGTGGCCTCCGGTGGCGCTGACACCGGGGGTTGAGTATTACATCACCTGGACCGCTGGCGTGGTGCGCGACATTGCTGGCAACAATGTCGCCGCACAGGCTTCGACCACGGCGTGGTCGTTCACCACCGCTTAGGAGGCAGACATGCCGCTCACCGATATCCCCTACAAGATCGACGATGGTGATCTTGAGAAGTACATCAAGCTGGCACGGGCCAACCATGCTGCCGTCGATATGGTCAAGGTCAACCGCCACGACATGGGCTTCGTCATCGGGGCGACATTCTCGCCGACCCAGCGTAACATCAACGATGGCGATCTCAGCACCATGGTGCGTGCAGCGCTGATCGCGGTACCCTAGTTACTTTGTAAAGTAACCGTAATCAACCACCAACCAACCCGATAAAGGAGCGCATCCATGGCTGAGTATCCTGCGAAGGGGAAGTCCCCTCCGGCGACCAAGGGAAAAACCACCAAGAAGAGCTCACCGAAGTTCGTCGATGCGGGCGGACACAAGATGTCGGGCAAGAACTCGGCGGGACCTCAGACCCCCGGCCAGTCGGCACAGATGGGTCGCGGCGGCGGCAGGTTCGCCAGCGGTGGCGGCTCTGGCAAGATGAGCGGCAAGAACACCGCCAAGAACCAGACGCCGGCCTAGATGGCGTCGGTTACAGAAGGGCTGGTGGTTACCGCCTTCCAGCTCTCTTCTGCCGCGCCGCGTGAGTGGGAGGAGTTCATCAAGGCGTTCGACGCCTACGTCGCCGAGGCGGTGAAGAAGCTGGTTGCATCGGAGCCAGCCACCCTGTCCAATTTCCAGGGTCAAGCCGTGCAGGCGCAGTACATTTTCAACCTGCTGGCCGACGCCCGCAGGACCGTCGAGAACGTCGAGCGTTTGCGTAAAGCCAAACCAGCAATCGAGAAAACCCCATGGCCGTCCAGATAGCCCCCGTCGATACCAACGTCCGCCTGCCCGCTGCCGTCGTCGCCGCCACCCAGCGCGCCCTGGCGCTGCAGGAGGCGATGCGGAAGGAAGCAGCCGGCGAGGCGCCTGAAGCGCCGCCAGCCGAAACCCCGCCAACGCCTCCTGCTCCTGCCCCGACACCAGAAACGGATATGGAGCACAAGCTGAGGTCGACCGAGGGTCGGCTCGCCAAAGCCGAGAGTGAACGGAAAACTCTCGCAGCCCGGCTGGCGGCACTTGAGGCGCAGCGTCCGGCGCAGCCGCAGCCCCAGCGCCCCCAGCCGCAGCCGCAACCGGCGCCGCCGGCCAAGCTGGTGACCCCAGAGGAAGAAGAGGAGTACGGGTCGGAGTTCCTGAGCGTCGTCGGCAAGAAAGCCCGCGAGGAACTAGCCTCCGAGATGTTCAAGATCCAGCGTCAGCTCAACGAGTTGAGCGCTGGCGTCGGCACGGTGCAGACCGCGGTGGTTACCGATGCGCGGGAGAAGATGAAATCGCAGCTTGACGAGGCGATGCCCGAGTGGCGGACGATCAACTACGACGACAAGTTTCTGTCGTGGTTGGCGTTGCCTGACGCTTTTTCCGGTGTTATACGGCATGAGTTGTTGAAGTCAGCCTACACGAGCAATCAGACCGCTCGCGTGCTGAACTTCTTCAAGGCTTTTGTGGCTGAAGAGGCTGCAGGGTCTCCGCCTTCGCCGGGAAACGGTACGCCGCCAGCACCGACCAATGGGTCGGCCACGCCGCAGCCTGCCAAGATCCCGCTCGAAAGTCTCGCGGCACCAGGCAGAGCCAGCCCAGCGGCACCGGGTCCAACGCCCGCTGACAAGCCAGTCATCACCCGACAGCAGATTACCCAGTTCTATGCCGACGTGGCCGCAGGCAAATACCGCGGCCGGGAAGCGGAGAAGCTGGAGAACGACGCCGAAATCATCCTCGCTGCAAACGAGGGTCGTATCGTTTAGCGCTCCTCCGGGTCGTCCCGCGAGGGGCTAACCCGGAGCCAAGGAAATGGCATTCCCAGTAGCAGGTGCTGGTACCACACCTCCGCTTTGGCCGGTCGGTTCGACTGCCAACGCGCTTTCTGCCAACAAGTTCATCCCGGAAATCTGGTCGGGCAAGCTGATCGAGAAGTTCTATGCGAGCACCGTGCTCGCGGCGATCTCGAACACCGACTACGAGGGCGAGATCAAGTCGCAGGGCGACAAGGTTATCATCCGCACCAAGCCGACCATCACCATTCGGCCGTACCGGGCTGACGGCCTGCTCACCATCGACCGTCCGGAAGGTGGCAATGTCGAGCTGCTGATCGACAAGGGCGACTACTTCAACCTCGCCCTCGACGACGTGATGCGGATCCAGTCCGACATCAACCTGCTCGACATCTGGTCTGACGACGCTGGCGAGCAGATGAAGATCGTGGTCGACCGCGCGGTCCTCCTCGACCTGCTCGGAAAAGCCCACGCCAAGAACCGCGGCATTGCCGCCGGCATGATCTCCGGCGACGTCAACCTTGGTGTCACCGGCACGCCGCTTGCCGTCGTCGCCCGGTCGCCGACCACCGGCCAGGTCGAGATCCTCGACGTCATCCTGCGGCTGATGCAGATCCTCGACGAGCAGAACATCCCGGAGAGTGGGCGCTGGGTGGTTATCCCGGCCTGGGCCGCGATGATGCTCAAGCAGTCCGAGCTCCGTCAGGCTTACCTGACCGGTGACAGCGTGTCGCCGCTCCGCAACGGCCGCATCGGGCAGATCGACCGCGCCACCATCTACGTCTCCAACCTCCTGCCCCGTGGTCCGGTGACCGGCCCGCCCGCGCTCGCCGCTGGCGAGCAGCCGTTCTATGCCGGTACCTCGCACGGTCTGACCTTCGCGTCGCAGTTCACCAACGTCGAGACGATGCGCTCCGAGCTCAGCTTCTCGACCCTGCTTCGTGGCTTGCAGATCTACGGCTGGAAGGTTCTCGACAGCATCGCGATCGCGGAAGCGATTGTCATCAAGGTGTAGTAGGCCCTACTCCCTGCCTATAGCGTTTTGATTGCTGTCGAGTAGGCGTCCCTGTGAGCTGGTCGCAGGGACGCCGTTACTTGTGAAAGTAAGGGAGGTGCGTCGTGGCGCTGGTCACCGTCGAGGACTATGTCCGTGAGGCAAGGATCCTCCTGCAGGATCTACTGGTTCCGTACCGTTACGCCGACACGGAGCTGATCTCCGGCCTCAACATGGGACTGGAGCAGGCGCACAAGCTGCGCCGCGACCTGTTCCTCAAGTACGCTACTACCCCGGAATATCCGGTGCTGGCTGCCACCGAGGTCGACATTGACCCGGGCTACCGTCGCGCTGTGCTGTTTTTCATGGTAGGTCATGCCCAGTTGCGGGACGAGGAGGAGACGACTGATGCTCGCGCCAGCGCCTTCCTCACATCCTTCGCCGCGCAGATGACAACGGCGGTGTAGAATGGTCGAGAGCACCCCCAAGGCCATCCTCACCCGCATCGTCAACAATGCCAAAATCCACCTGCCCGGGTCGATCGAAGACGGTATCCAGTACGAACTCTACAACGTCCTCGACGAGCTGCTCAGCGAGACCGACATCTGGTACGAGGACATTCCGTTCGAGGCCCAGCCTGACGTCGTCGACTACGACGTGGTGCCGATAACCGGGCGGATCGTCCACCTGATCTATTGCTGGCCGGCGGACAGCGACTACCGCGTCCATGAAATTCCGGCGGTGATGCCGCAGCCTGGCTGGCTGCAGCTGTACCGGGCGCCGTCGGAAATCCAACCGGCGCAAGTCCGGGTGTCGCTGACCGTGCTCGACCCGGTGACCCGCGCCGGCTTCCCGCAGTGCCCGACCTGGATCCTCGAGCGCTACCACCAGACAATCACCAGTGGGCTGGTCTACAAGATGGCCCTGATGCCGAACAAACCGTGGTCGAACGGTGAGATCGGCGTGCTCTACGGGCAGAAATTCCGCAACTCGATCGGGCAGGCCAAGGTCGATTACCTGCACGCCCATACGCGCGGGGCGCAGCGCTGGCGCTTCCCCCAGCAGTTCATGCCCATGCTTAGGAGATAGCCATGGCCGTTGTTTATGCTGCCGCGCTGAAGACCACGCGGATGAACGCAGTCGAAGCCGCGCTCGATGCTGGCCCTGCCGCTGCGACACTGGTTATCGGCACCTCGGCGCTGTCCGGGGCAACCGGCGTGCTTTGCACCATCACGCTGGCCGATCCGGCCGGGACGGTTTCCGGCGCGGTGCTGACCCTCGCCGGAATGCCAAAGTCGGCGATCGCGTCGGCTACCGGCACCGCGGCCAAGGCGGAGCTGCGTGACAGCACCGGGGCGGTGGTGGTGTCCGGCCTGACTGTTGGCGTCTCCGCCAGCGATATCATCATCAATTCGGTCGCGATCTCGTCCGGTCAGACCGTGCAGATCAACAGTGGGACAATCACCCACGGATAGGAGGAACTATGGCCCTACCCCCACGTCCACCCCCGCAGACTCCCGGCATGGCGCAGGCTACTGCTCGCCCGGCAATACCGCGTGGACCCAAGCCAGCGCCCACCCGCACCGCTGCCGCGCCGCCTACGCGGCCAGGCATGGCGCAGGCTACTGCTCACCCGGTAACACCGCGCGGACCCAAGCCTGCACCCACCCGCACCGCTGCCGCGCCGCCTACGCGGCCAGGCATGGCGCAGGCTACTGCTCACCCGGTAACACCGCGCGGGCCCAAATCACCTGCGCCGCCAACCCGTACTGCGACTGCGGTGCGAGCGACGTCACCGACCGGCAGGACGAAGGGGCCTGCGCCGCCACCCACACAGCCGAGAATGGCATCAGCTGCTCCGACCGGCAGGACGAAAGGTCCGGCGCCGGTTCCTATGGCGCCAGCGCCTCCCCAGCAGGCGCCCGGTTACAACAAGGGCGGCGCGGTCAAAGCGTACCGGAAGGGCGATCCGATCAAACGTAAGAGTAGCAAGAAACACAAGTAGGTTACTTTTAGAAGTAACATGGCCGACACCAACGCCTTCAACCCCGCCGGCTTCTATGGCGTCGCGTTCGAACACCTGCCGTTCGACGCCGCGCTGGCTGCTGTCGAGACGGCGGATGTGTTTGCGGCCAGCGCTGGCATCATCGCCACTGCCAGCTTCGCAGTGACCGAGCCGGTCGATACGCTGGCCGGCAGCGCACTTGTCGCGCACATGTTGGCCTTAGTGTCGGTGGAGGACACTGACACGCTGGCAGCGGCGCTGGCTGCAGCGACCGAGAGCTATCTGGCGGCGGTCGAAGCCAAGGATATCCTCGCGACTACACTCGAGATCGTTGCTTTCGCAGATTTTGCGATTTCCGAGCAGCCGGATGTAGTGGTGGTCGACGTCAGCTCGATCACTCATGCGGCGCTGGCGGTCACCGAGGACTTCGTCGACACGGCGACGGGCGACGCGCTGGTCGCCCACCTGCCGAGCTTCGACCTGGTCGAGACGGCTGACGCCTTCGACATGGAGCTCGCCACCACGGCCAATGTCGACATGGAGGTGACCGAAGCGCCGGATCAGCTCAGCGTCGATTTGTTCGCGTACACTGAAGCCTCGATGGAGCTGGTCGAGGATATCGACGTGCTCACTGCTACGGCGGGGCGCTGGGAGTTCTGGTACGCCGACAGCGAGATGATCTTCGTCGCCTGGGAGGAGCAGAAGGTGGTGGTGCCCGGGCGTCCGCGCGGTGGCGAGATAACCTTCCATCCGTTCATCACCGCCTTCAACGAGCAGGCGTTCTACAACAACGCCTTCTTCACCGGTTCGGGCGCATTCCACTATAGCGACGACGAGGCGATCAGGGTGCCGGCGCCGGCTGTCACCGAGCGGTTGCGCGAGGTCCGCCAGTCCTACGCCCGGCCGCGGCAGCGCTTCCCGATCAAAGCCAGTCAGCGCCCTGCCTTGCCGCCGTCGACCCCGACGATACAGGGAACGTTCGAGCAGGAAGTGTACGAAGCAGACACCTTCTTCACGGATAAGGTCAGTTCGCAGGTAAGGATTGATGAGCGCTTTAGCTAAATTCGTGAAGGATCCCGACGAGACCAAGCGCTACGTCATCAGCTATGTCGACTGGCTCGACACCAATGAGCTGCTGGAAAGCGTGGTGTTCGAGGTCGGAGTTGATATCGGCGTTGACGATGCGACGCTGCCGGTGGTCGAAAGCTATTCACTGAGTACCGACCTGCTGGCGGTGGTGTTCTTCGTCAGCGGTGGCGCTGCCGGGGTGGTGTATAAGATCACGCTCAGGGTCCACACCAACGGCGGGCAAATCAAGGAAGACTGCGTCCTCATGTCGGTCAGGAACTGCTAGATGGCCCAGACAATCAAGCATGCCAAAACCTCTGGCGTTCCTGACGGTGGCGACACCAACCAGGTGCAGCCGTCCGACTGGAACGCCGACCATGCGATCACCGGCACGATCAACTGGGCGGAGATTGCCGGGCGTCCGGTTGCAGCGACCACCACTGAGGTTTTGACCGGTACTGGAACAACGCAATTTGCGACCCCGGACGCAATTGCGGCGCTGTGGGAACGCGGCGTCAACGTCGCCCCGGCGGCCAACACCATTCTCGGTGAAGGCAGCTACTTCTACCTCACCGGTAGTTCGGGCGTGTCGATCACCGACATTGATTTCGCCGTTCCGAAGGACGGTCGGGCCGCTTGGATTTATTCCGGCGTTACCGCGACGTTAGTTCACAGCGCAAACCTTGTTTGCCCGCTTTCGACAAATATTGCGGTCAACGCGGGTGATTTCTTCCAGATCATTCAGCATTCGGGCGACGTGGTCGTCGTTGTCAATTACCTCCGGGCGAACGGGCAGGGCGTTTTCGACAAGGCTTCGACCACCGACGTTTTAACCGGCACCGACGCCAACAAGACGGTGACGCCGGATGCACTGGCGGCCTTGTGGGAGCGGGTTGGCAATCAGGCGGCGGCCGATCCGCTGATCCTTGGTGATGGCGGTGTCTTTTTCGTCAACACTGCAATTGGCAACATCAACGATATCCAGTTTGCTACGCCTAAAGACGGCAGGCGAGCACTGATCTACTTCTCAGTCACGGGCAATACGCTGGTCCATAGCGCGACGCTTTATGTCCCCGGCGCGACCAATTACGTCATTGCTGCTGGCGACACGATTGAGATTTATCAACGGCTTAATGACCGCCGCGTGATCGGCATTACCAGACTTGACGGTACGCCAGCCGTGGGTCGGTCTTCAACCAGCGAGGTTTGGGCCGGGGTCGAGACAAAGACAATAGTGACGCCGGACGCGCTGGCGGCGCTGTGGGAGCGGGGTACCGATATTGTCGCGGCAGCGGGCGTGCTCACGCTGGGCGAGGGCGGCTATTTCTTTATACAGGCCGGTGCTCCGGGGGCGGTCACAAACATCCTGTTTGCGACGCCAAAAGGCGGGCGCGCGGCGTGGATCACGGTCAACGTTGCCGGCATGTCGCTGGTCCCCGGAGCGAACTTTCTTCTCCCCGGCGCGGTGACGATCAACTGCGAGCAGGGCGATCATTTTCTGGTGGTGGCGCAGTCCCCCACCACTTCGCGGGTCGTTGCCTATACGCGGTACAATGTAACACCGATCTCGGAAAATCTCCGCTACCGCAATCGTGTCATCAATGGGGCGATGCAGATCAGTCAGGAAAACGGCGGTTTAAGTGGAACTACCCATCTCTACTACATGGCCGACCAGTGGTTATCGATGTTCAATCTTACTGGCGGCGTGGTTACAGGCAACCAGGTCAATTCTCTGGCAGCGAATTTCCCGCGTTTCCGCGTCCGGCAGATGGTTACGACCGCGCAAGCGTCGATGGGTGCCGGCAATTATGCCATGATCCAGACCCAGATCGAGGGCAGCCGGATTGCCGATTGGGATTGGGGATTGGCGTCAGCAAAACCGGCGGTGTTGCGCTTCACCGTCCATGCCCCACAGGCCGGAACTTTCGCCGTGGCCTTGCGTGATAAGGGGGGAACTAGCGCGACCCTGAGCTTTGTTGCCCCGTTCACGATTTCGGCTGGCGAAGTCGGCTTGCATGTCGAGAAGACTGTCTTAATACCGGGGCCGACCAGCGGCACGTTCCTCACGGATGAAACGGCTGCTCTTGGTATTTCGTTTGTTCTGGCTGCTGGTTCGACCCATCAGACGGCAACGATCAATGCCTGGACGGCGGGTAGCTTTATAGCGCCGGTAGGCATCACCAACGGAATGGCAGCGGTTAACAACCAATTGGGTATCTCCCGCGTCGGGCTTTACCTCGACGACGGCAGCGGCGTTGCGCCGCCGTGGGAAGACCCGGACCCGGCGGAAGAGCTGCGCGCCTGCCAGCGTTACTGGCAGAATTTTGTTTTTAATAGTGCAGTTAGTAGACGCTACGGTGCTGCTGGTAATACAATCGCAGACGCGGGAGGGAAAGATTATGGTGTTCTCTTGCGAACAACACCGACTTTAGCAACAATAGTTGCGGAAATTCTGGAAAATTGCAGTGCGCCGTTTATAGGAATAAGTGGTCCGCAGGGTGCATATTTGCGGGTGAGTATTACGGCAACGGGTCAGTATCGTGCTTACGGCGGTAATTACGCGGCAAACGCGAGGATGTTGTGATGTCGACATACGTCTCGGCGAAGTTTGTGTGGGACTACGACACCGAGCGTGGCGACACGCGGATCGAAGCCATTGATATCAACGGGTTGGTGTGGATTGTTCCCGGCATGGATTGCGATGTTGGGGACTGGACACAGTACCTGGCCAACGGTGGGCAAGTTGAGCCATATAACGGCCCGGAATTGAAAGAGGGATCGTGAGCCGGTGGGAACCCGATTATCGAGGGCTGTCAGCGCTGGTTATCGCGGTCTGCGCTGCGTTCGGCATTTTCGTCATCACTCCAATCGGGCTGGCCATTCTTGGCATGCGGCTCGGAGAGATTGGCGGAGAGGTCTTGATCGCGCTCGGCGGCGCACTGGTCGGGTCGGTCGCTACGTACATGGGAATGAAGTACGAAAGCAGGCATTCGTTACCCAAAGAGCCACCGCCACCGCCGCCCGATCCGCCAACTCCTGAGAGTTAGCCATGGCCCTCACAATCAAGCATGCCCGTGTATCGACCAAGCCACCCGGTCCAAACCCCGACCATATCCAGGCGGTGGACTGGAACGCCGATCACCAGATCACCGGCATCACCGGGCTGCTGCCGGTTGGCACCGTGCTCGATTTCTGCGGGATCACCGTCCCTGCTGGCTATCTCGAGTGTTACGGTCAGGTATTGAACGCTGCCGCATACCTGGAGCTGTTCGCGGCGCTGGTCAAGTCGGCGACGGTGACGATTACCATCGCTAACCCGGCCGTCGTCTCATGGTCGGGGCACGGGCTCAAGGTCGGCGACGACGTCGGTTTCATCTCAAGCGGTACCTTGCCGACCGGCATCCTCAGCGCTGACATTCAGAAGTACCGCGTGATTTCAGCTGGTTACTCCGCCAATGCGTTCCGTTTCTCGCTGACGTGGGAGGGGGCGCCGATCATCACCACGGCAGCCGGCAGCGGTACGATTACCGGCATTCACGCACCGTTCGGCGTCTCGACTGGGCTTTCCCAGTTTGCCGTGCCGGACTATCGCGCGCGGGTGCTCGCCGGTATCACCAACATGGGCGGCAGCCAGAGCTCGCTGATGGCGTCTGGTTACAGTATGGGATCGGATGTCGGCACGGAGAAAGTCGTGCTGACCGTCCCAGAACTGCCGCCGCACGACCATTCGATCCCGGTGACGGCGGTGTCGCGCAGCGATAACCAGCCGCTGGGTTCGACGGTGCGAACCGTCGCCTATAACACTGCTGGCAATACCGGATTGAAGGGTGACGGTGTCGGTCACGCCAACATGCAGCCCACGGAATTCCTGCGGAAGATCATTTTTGCCGGTGTATGATGATCAAGTCCGATCGTCCCAGAAAACTGCCCGGCATCAAGACGGTTTTGCGTCGCAAGCAGCCTACTGGCTGGACCCAGGGTGGATCCAGCAACAACAAGGGAGCCAAACCGGCAGCAAGAGATGGCGAGAAAAAAGGGAAGTTCTGATTTCGAGGAACCGCAGGACGAAGCCAATATCGATGCCCAGCTCGAAGAGCTTCAGCGCGAAGCCGATGAGGGGCAGCCGGTAACTGTCGAGCCGATGCTGAGCGCCGACAATCCGCGGGTCAATCTCAAGGAGCAGGCGCCGTCGGCTGAGCCCGAGCTGTCGGCGTCAACCAAAGCCGAGCTGGAAGCTGGCAAGCAGGCGGTTGAGGAGAAGGCAAAGCTCCGCGCCGAGAACCAGTCCAAGGAATAGTTACTTTCGAAAGTAACCAGTGGCCACAATCAAGATCGGCATGTTTGGGGGGATGCTTCCGGCAATAGATGACAATCTGTTGCCGGAAACTGCTGCGGCATATGCCGAGAATAGTTTCCTCTATTCTGGCGCTTTACGGCCACTGCCTAAGCCTAAAGTCCTGCATGAGCTAGTTAATACTGGTAGTGCCTTCGTCTATCGCATCCCGAAGGACTACGCCAACGCGGATTATCTTTACGAGAGTCATTGGATCGAGCTGCCGAGCCCGAACACCAATGTCATCCGCAGCCAGGTTTTCAACGACATCCACGATCGGTACTACTTTTTCTCGGACGCCGGATCACCGCGCTACAACACCAAGGCGCGCATTCTCGCCGGGCAGCCGTCGTTCGCGCTCGGTATTAACACGCCGACGGTGCCGCCGAATGTCGTGCCGAGCGGTGGCGCGTCGACTATCGTCCCGACCCGCGCCTACGTCTACACCTGGGTCAGCGCTTATGGCGAGGAGAGCGCGCCGTCGCCGCCGACCGTCGTCACCTACAAGGTCGACGGCACCTACACTGTCACGGTGACGGCGCCGCCGCTGTCCGATCAGGGCGTCGATCGCAACCTGACCAAGTACCGGCTCTACCGCACGGTGACCTCGGACGCTGGCGTCGCGACGTTCTTCTTCGTCACCGAGCAGCCCTACACGCCGGTCGGCTCGCTCACCTACGTCGACACGGCAGACGACGCTGCCATCTCGTTCAACGGTGAGATCGAGAGCACCTTCTATACGCCGCCGCCCACCGATCTGGTCGGTGCGGTGACCATGCCCAATGGCATGGTGGCGGGGTGGACGCAGAACGACATCTGGTTCTGCGAGCCCTATCGCATGCACGCCTGGCCGGCGAAATATGGTCAGACCGTCGAGTATCCGATCGTCGGATTGGGGGTGGTCGGCCAGTCGCTGGTCGCCTGCACTGCCGGCTATCCATCGGTGCTGACCGGGCCCAACCCCGCCTTCATCTCGATGGCGCAGCTGACCATCTTCGAGCCCTGTCTCAGCCGCGGTTCGATCCTGTCGGCGCCGGAGGGGGTGTACTACGCCTCACCGTCAGGGCTGCAACTGGTCGGCCCGGGCAACATTCAGAACATCACTCGCGAGGCCGCGACCAAGGACAAGTGGCAGAAGCTGACCTACCTGACGGCGCTGCGCGCCGCGCGCCTCGGTACCGCTTACTATGCTTGGGGCTCAGCCCGAACCGGAGTGTTCGACGAGAGCGCTTTCGAGCCGTCGGTGTTCGAGACCGTCGACGAGACCGGGTCCTACATCGGCATCCTGATCGACCCGGCCGCGCCGAATGTCGGCCTCGTCCAGCTCAAGAGCGAGACGCCGATCATCAACGTCCAGACCGACCCGTGGTCGGGCGAGATCTTCATCATCAAGGACGAAAAGGTCTACTGGCTCGACATGGTCGATCTGGAGACCTCACTCGAGACCAGCCTGTGGAACTCGAAGATCTTTCAGACCAATCAGGTGCGCAATTTCGGGGCGCTGCGCCTGTATTTCGATGTGCTGCCCGGCTCGACGCCGGGAGCACTGGGGCGGGTCAAGGTCATTGCCGATAACGGCGTGGTGGCGATGGACCGGCCGATCGTCAAGTCGGGCCAGCTGATGCGGCCGGCGTCGGGCTTCAAGGCCGACTTCTGGCAGCTGCAGCTCACCGCCCAGGTCAAGCTGAAGTCGGTGCAGATGGCCAACAGCGTCAAAGAGCTCAACGCGGTGTAGGATGGCAACCCAGAAAGCCCTTCGTCTCCCGCAGATCCCGGAGCCCAACACGACCATTCCGTCGTTGCATACGACGGCGCTGGCGCTCAAGTCGGCAGTCGATGTGATAAGCGGTGCGGTCGGACCGAAGGAGCAGCGGGCGGTTACGTTCGTCGATCTGGTCAATATGGGGCTGATCACCATGGATCAGATCCCGGAGAAATTCGGCGAAGCGCCGAGCGGGAAGGTGCTCGATGCCTAAAGCTCCCAAGGCCCCCGACTACAAGGGCGTCATCAAGGCGATCAAGAAGTCGGCGAAGAAAGACAAGAAGCTTGCCCACAAGCAGATGAAGTGGGCGCAGCGCTTCTATCGGCAGGCCAAGGACCTTAACAAGGACGTGGTTGCTGACCTGCGCGAGGTCATGGAGTTCCAGCTCGACAACATGAAAGAGGACCGCGCTCGCTACGAGGAGGTGTTCCAGCCACTCGAAGACGAGCAGATGGCGGAGATTGACGCGTTCCAGCAGCGGGCTGCCGACTTCGACGAAGAAGTCAAAATGCTCAAAGCGGAGGCGCTCGCCTTCAAGTCCGAAGCCAATCAGAAATACATGGCCGGCAAGGCGCAGGCCGGGGTGGCGCAAGGCTTCGCGGCGAAGAAAGCCGAGACCGAGCGTGCGCTCCTTGACATGGGTGTCAACCCCAACGCTGGCGCATCGCGGGCGCTGACTGCCGGTCTCAATCTGGCTGAAGGCGGCGCGATGGCTGCGGCCGGCACGACTGCTGCCGACGCGGCGCGGGTCGAGGGCGACGTCAAGTATCAGGCGGCGCTCGATCGTCAGATCCAGGCCGGGGCGCTGGCGGAAGCCGGACTGGGCATGCAGGGCGAAATGGTCAAGGTCGGCCAGACCTACCCCGGTCAGGTTGCGGTCGAAGCCGGTCAGGTTGGAGAAGCCGGGGCGCAGGCGATTGACAGCACGATCGGCATCGCCGACGCGGCGACCCGGGCGCGGGCGCTTGCCGTGGAGTATCGCCGGCTCAACGCCAATCATCTGGCGACGTGGAGCGACACGGTCACCAACAAGTTCCAGAACAAGCTCGGGCTGTATCAGGCCCAGATAGAGGCAGAGAAGGCAGAGGCCGATGAGAGCTCCGGCATTGGCAGCCTGGTCGGTACCGGCGCTGCGGTGCTTAGGAGTTTCCTGCCCGGGTTCAAGGGTGGCGGTGCGGTTGAAGCCGAGCACGTTCCCGGGTTCAAATATGGTGGTGACGTCGGTGGCGGAGTGGGCGATCCGAATGTGTCGGGGACCGGCGGTGCAACTGGCAGCCATACGCCAACCGGACCCAACGCCGCGGCGACCAGCGGGCCTGACAAGATACCGGCGCGGCTGACCGAAGGTGAGTTTGTCGTGCCGAAGCATGTAGTAGAGTGGAAGGGGCAAGAGTATTTTCAGAAGTTGATCAAGTCGGCGCCTGAAGCAAAGCAAAGTTTAATCGCAAGTACAGGCGCAGAAGCAAGGCCGGTCCCGGTCGGGGCAGTCGCAATCTAATCTTACTTTTGAAAGTAACCGTCGATGAGTTTCGCTCAGGAAATGAAAGACTTCACGAGCGCCTTCAGCGCTATGTCCAACGTACTGGGGACACGCTCGTCGCGGGAGGCTGCCCGGCTCGATAACGAGCACCGCCGCGCCACCATTGAGTGGACCCGCGCCCGCACTGCCGAAATCATGGGACCGCAGATCGAGTTCGGTGACTGGCTCACAACTGCGACAGAGGGATGGGAGCCGCTCGACAAGACACCCGGCACCACGTCCGGGCCCAGTGACGCCGCCCGAGCGACGGTGGTGACTGGTGCAGGTGCCGGCGCCGTCGATCTCGCTTCAGGGCCGAAGGTGAAGTCGGTATCGGCCAAGACGGCGGCGCTTGACGACAGCGACCTTAGTGGCACTGGCGCTGACACCCTGGCCGGTGGCACGAGCCGCGACAAATTGGGCGGTGGGCGGAGGTCGTACACTCCCTACGACGTTGCCATCAAGGACCGGACCTCGTGGCGGGGCATGCAGCCGCGCGCCCTCAAGATCATGGATGCGGTCAGTATGCAGGCCCAGCAGATGGGTATCCGGCTGGTGGTTACCGCAGGCAAGGGTGGCGGCCATCGTAGCCACGCTGCAGGTACTGAAGTCGATCTGGTCGGCTACCACCAGGACGGTAGCAAGTGGAACCCGCGAGAACGCGCCATCATCGCCATGGCCGGCGGACGGGTCGGAGCCAACCGCTTCGGTCTTTACCCCGGCGGTTCGCTGCACATCGGCTATGGCGGCGGTGGTCGTCCGTCGGCGGTGTGGGGAGCCGGTGGTGTCCTCAAGGGGCCGAGCGCTCGCAATTTCAGAAATCCGGCCGACAGGGAATTCCTCACTGCGTTCCAGTCGGGCAAGCTGTACGGATCGAGCTCTGACGACTTTCTGGTTGGCAGCGCTGGGAGTGACGGCTTTCCCGCGGGTGGCGACGGACAGATTGATCCGGAGGTCTACATTCGACGGGCGGCGCGCGCCCGTGGCATCGATCCCGAAGTTGCGGTCAGGGTGGCGCGGTCGGAGGGTCTGGCTCCCGGCGTCTGGCAGTCGAACTACGTCAAGGACGGCAAGCGCGAGACATCCTACGGCCCGTTCCAACTGCTGGTCGGTGGCGGGCTGGGCGACGAGTTTATCGCCAAGGGCTACGGCGACCCGCGCGACCCGCGCACCGTCTATCGCCAGATCGACTTTGCGCTCGACAAGGCTGCCGAGAATGGCTGGGGGGCGTGGTACGGCGCGGCCAAGGTCGGGGTGGGAAATCGTACCGGACTCGACGGTGCGCGCGCTCTGGGCGTTTCCGCGCCGCTTGGCGAGGGTGGTGGCGGAGTAGCCGGCCGGGTAGGCGGCGACAATTTGCGGGGTGGCGTGCTCGACGACGAGATGGCGCCGTCATACCCGGAAGCGCGGACCAAGGATGACGAGCTGGCTGCTCCCGAGCCTGAGCCGGTTGCGGCGTCGCCGGTCGATATCGCAGCTGGTGGTGCCGGCGTGCCGATCGCCCCGAAGCGCGACACCGTGCACGAGGTCGAGCAGGGCGACACCCTGTGGGACCTGGCCAACCGCTACAATCTCGAAAGTTACCTCAAGATTGTAGCCGCCAACCCGCAGATCGTTAACCCCGACCTGATCTATCCCGAGCAGAAGCTGGTCATCCCGGAGGGTCTGCAGGAAGCCGACATACCGACCCCTCGAATGCGCGGTGACGGCGCGGTGGCGGTTGACGAGGAGCCGCCTGCCGAAGCCAACCCGATGACGTCGTCGACGGCCAACACCATGGCGGTGCCCAACCCGCCGCCGCGTCCGGTTGAGGGCTATACCCCGTATGACAATCCTCCCGGTGAGGTGCGTCCAGCTGGCGGACCCGGCGCGCTGCCGCCCGACAGCTACACGCCGACTTCAGACGAGCCGGAAGCCGAACTGCAGCGGGCGCTCAATCGCCGCCGTGAGGTCGAAGCCGATCTGACCATGCCGCCGGCAACCCGCGACGCCATGATGCAGGCGCTCGACGTCAAGATCCAGCAGCTGTCGCACGCCACTGGCGGCACCGGTAGCTACACGCCGACCGAGACCGTTCGCCCGGTCGAAGCGCGTCCGACCGGTGCGGTCGACGACGTGATGGGGCCGGCTGAGATCGGCAAGCGGACGTCGGATTACCGTTCGAGCATTCTCGGCACGGCTACTGATCCGGATGTAGCAACCAGAGCTTTCGAACGTACTCTGCAGGAAGGTGTTGGTCGAGCGCGGGCGGTCGAGGATAGCGTCCTCAATCCCGGCGATAGCGAGGAAGGTGTTTCACTGCAGGGCGCAGCGGCTACTGACGCTCTTGTCGGTCAGTCGGCTGGCGACAACGAACTGGGTCCGGCCCAGACCTCGATACGCGAGGTCACTGACGCGTGGGACATCGGACCGACCGGGCATGTCAGGCGTCCGGACGGGCGCGAGGCTGCCAACGACACCTTTACCGACGGCAAGCGCGGCGCGCTGGCCGGCAGCAACTGGCTGTCGAACGTCCTGTTCGGCGAGGGCGTCGACGATACCGATCTGGCGGAAGATGCCGCGCCGGACGACGACATGCCCGACGCCGCCACTGCCAAGCTGACTGGCAAGTACGCCATGGGTCAGTCGCAGGTCGCCCAGGCACAGAACGTCGTCAGGGCGTGGGCGGAGCAGAACGACGTCGAGCTGACCGAGAGTGAGCTCAACCAGCGGACCCTTGGCCTTTTGTACGGATACTGGGTGCTGCGCGACCCCGAGAAGGCCGCGGCAATCGCTGCGTCATACATTCAGTACAATCAGGTCCGCTACAACCAGTACTCGGCGATTGCCAAGGCGGCGCTTGGCGAAGGCGACACTGAGAAGGCAGTCGAGGCGGCGGTCAAAGCTTACGCCCAGATCCCCGACGGTCGGGACTTCGACGTGCAGGGTGACGCCACCACCGGCTACACGGTGCGCTACACTGACGAGGAAACCGGCAAGGTCATCACCGAGAAGGTGCTGACGCCGCAAGAGATGACCGGCATGATCCTCAACATGTCGCCCGGCGACGTGGACAAGTTCCTCGTCAAGGCGGCAGGCGAGGATGAGTTGCCCGAGGCGTCGCCGCAGCTGACCAAGCTGCTGGCCGACCTCGACGCCGTGCCGCCCGACCAGCGCCCAGCTTACAACGCGCTGGCGACGGCAGAGCTCGACGGTGACGAGCAGCAGATCTACAATACGGCGTTCAACGAGAGCGTCCGTATCTGGACCGATACCACAGGCGGCTCTGCGGCGGCTGCACAGCGCGAAACCGTCGAGCAGATACTTGGACCCGCCGAAGCTCCGGCAGCCACGCCAGCGGCCACGCCTGCCACGCCGGCAGCTACGCCAGCAGCACCCAAGCCGACCAGTGCGCTCGACGTCGATAGTGACGTAAGCGACGATACGCTGATCGGCAGCGACAAGTTGGTTACTTCTGAAAGTAAGCCTCTGGAAGTTGCACCCGGTGTCCGCGCGCCCGGCAAGGATAAGACGTTCGGGCTTGGCCCACCGCCCGACATCGATCTGTACAAGGCAACCAGTGCGCGGGATCCGTCGTTCGGCCTCGACCTGTCGGAGGCAAAGAACAAGCAGGACGTTGCCGCCTACAATCGCGAATTGGCACAGCACCAGACGGCGTACTACGACTGGCTGGTTCGGCAGGCGGGTGCCAAGCCAGAAGAGAAGCCGGCAGGCTCTGGCGCGCCGACCGGGCTTCAGGGTGGCTGGCTGGGCGACGAGGGCCCGGTCGTGCGGGCGCAGCAGGAGCGTCCATGGCTGGCGCCGGCCCTGCAGCCGGTCCTGCCGCCCGGTCCGAGCGATGGTCCGGACGGCTTCAACATGCCGCCGAAGCCGAGCTTCAACCCTGACAGCCTGCTTGGCCTACCCGAGGAGTATCAGAAGAACCTGCTTTACAAGGCGGAACGGGCCGAGGAGGCGTGGAAGGAACTGCGGACGAAGCGGTCGACCGAGTTCGACCGTCAGCTCGCGGCGATCGAGCCGGTACCGCGCGATCTCTACAAGGAGGAGGTTGTCGGCATTACCGATGATGTCGACAAGTATATCAGCGATCTGGAGACGGACGAGGAAGCCCCGCTGACCAAGGGAGAGGCGAAGCAGCTGCGAAACCAGCAGACGCTGATCGGCGATGCTGCACAGCTAATCGCCAAGACCAACGGCTCGTCCATGCCGTCGGCGATCAAGCTGGCGTCGGAGATGGTCCTCGCCAATCCGGCCAATCCTTCCGTGCCGGACTGGCGGGCGTGGCCGCACCCCAACAACCCCGGGGTCATGCTGGTGCAGCCGCTGAACGGACAGGGTCGGCCGGATGGCGCGATCCGTCACATCCCCAATTCGATGTTCGATCCGTTGGCACAGGCGTGGCGGGAAGACGCCGACCGCTACATCGATATGGGCGCTGCCAGCTACGCCACCAAGGTGACGACTGGCGCCCTGCCGACCAGTCCGGTCACCCCGGAAGCCGAAGCCGCGCAGCCCGGGTTCGTCGAGAAGATGCTCGACCCGCTGGTCAAGAAGATCGTCAGGCAGCCGCAGCCGGGTGAGCTCAACCTTGACGACTGGCTGGCTGCAGCAATGGCTAATGTCGGCGAGGTCGCAGTCGATATTGGCGGGGCGGTTGGCGACGCGCTGGCGCTACCACCCCCGCCAAGTGTGTGGAAGAAGCAGATGGAAGACAGGTACACCACCCCCGAGGAGTACAAGCGCCTGCATCCGATCGCGCCACCAACCGGTAACTGACGATGGCCAGTGCATTACAGGAACGCCTAGCGCAACGACGGGAGGCAGCTCAGGGGGCGACCTGGGGCGACGTCGGCCGCACTGCCGTTGCTAGCGTCACCGACCTTGCCGGGTCAGTCCCTTCAATGGTGGCTTACGGCGCCAGCCAGGGCGACAGCCCGATGGCGCGCGATCTCGAGTATATATCGCAGGGACTGGCTGACAGTCTGTTCGAGCTGGGTGAAGACATCCGCGGCGCCAACACTCCGGCAGCGCAGCGGATCATGTCGGCCAGGGTCGGCGATGAGACGTTCTGGAACCACAAGTTCGACTACCTGCTGCTCAACACCGCCAACACCGCCGCACCGATCGCTGCCGGTGTCGCCGCCGCGATCGTCTCGGGACCTACGGTAGCGCTGGCACTCAACTCCGGCCTGGCCGGAGTGCACAGTGCCGGCATCACCTACAACGACATGGTCAAGGATCTGGACAACCAGAACCTTGACGGCAACAAGCTCTACCAGTCGCTGATCGCCGGGGGCCTGTCACCGCAGGAGGCGCGGCGCGAGTTCAAGCGGCTGGCGGTCGGAGCCAAGCCCATCGCTCTTGCCGTAGTCACCGCGGCGCTGGCGAGGTTCAGCGCTGGCGGTCAGATCGTCTCCAAGATCGGCCAGCGCGGGACTGCCGGTGCGGTAACTGGCGAGGCGCGCAAGGGACTGATCCGCCGCGTCGGCTCGGCAATGGGACAGTCGGGCGGCGAGGAGGCGATCCAGAACACCGCTGAAGAACTGGCGATGCAGGCAACCCGCGTCGAGACCGGGCTGCAGGAAGAGTACGACGACCAGCGTCTGGTCGAGGCGGCGCTGGCCGGTGGCGTGATCGGCAGCGTGCTTGGCGCTGGTGCTGGCGTCTTCCCCGAAGGTCGTCCGGGTGCGGTCGATATCGAGGAGACCGAGGACGTTCGCTCTCCCCGTGAGAAATACGGGCCGTTCAGTTTTCCGGAAATCCCGGAGGACGTGGAAGTCGGCCCGCCGATCTCACCGCCCGGTCCGAGTATCACCGTCCCCGACCAGACCGTCGAACGTGCACCGTGGTCGCCTTATGAAGCGCCATCGTCGCCCGGTGGCGCTACGACCTCGCGCCAGGCTGCGCCCCCGCCAAAGAAGCGAGCGGCGACACCGCCAAAAGCTGGTGCTGCGCCACCACTGCCGCCAGAACCCCCCGCCAATCGCCTGCCCCCCGGCGTCGATCCGGCGCTGGTGGCGGCGCTGACTGGTGAGAGCAGCGGTCCGCCGGCACCGACGCCAATCGGTACCGAGGGCGCGCGCCCCGCTCCGCCGCTACCGCCTGAACCTTCCGACAATGCTGCCGCGCCCGGCGTTCCGGCAAGCGGCACTGCGCCACCGCCGCCGATCAAGCCGGTACCCGGAGCGCCGAGCGCCACTGAAATCATCGAGACGCCGAAGCGCAAGCCGTCGACTTCGACCCCGGTTGCGGACACCACGTCGAACGTCGAGCTGCTGACCGAGCCGGAAGCTGCCGCGCCCGCCGCTGCGCCTGCGCCCGCTACAACGCCAGAGGTTACTTCTGAAAGTAACCAACCCCTGGATTTAACTTTCGCCGCCGAAATCCCCGAAGTCCGGGCGGCGATGGAGGACTTCGTCACCGAGGGCCTGCCGTCGGGTCCGATCACACCCGAGATCGAAGCGCTAATCCGCGACCGGCTGACCAAGATGCGGGAGCGTTTCGGGGTCGAAGCACCGCCGCCAATCGCAGTGCCGGATACTGCGCCGACGGCTGGCCCCGAGCTGGCCGAAGCTCCTGCGCCCCCGGCCAAGGGGAAGCGCGGGAAGAAAGCAGCGCCGCCGCCTGCAGCAACTGCCGAACTGGCGGCTGAGCCGTGGATGTCCAATGACGAACGGCAGGCAGCTATTGCCGAAGCCGAAGCCAATCTTGCTGCCGAACCCGAGCCGGTACCCGACAAGCAGACGCCGCGGGCGCGCGAGATCCTGAGCATCCCCAAGCGCAAGGGCAAGAAGCCAAAGGGCAAGGCCAAAAAGCCGCTGACTACGGCGACCGGCACCGTCGTCGAGAAGATCAAGCGCCGCCGCACCGGACCGGTGCCTGGCAAGCTGCCGCCGATCGATACCAGCAAGCTGCCGATTGCACGTCCAAAGGCGCCGGAAGCCAAACCAAAAGCGCCGAAACGCATCCCGGCCGTGGCGTATATCGGACCGATCAAGGAGGCGCGGGGGATTTACGAGGGTGGCAGCCACAATCAGGCGCGGGCGCGGGTGGTCGATGAGAACAAGCTCAAAGACAAGGATATGGTGCAGAGCGCCACCTACTATGACGGCTTCGTCATCGACGGCAAGTTCCACCGGATTTTGGAGAGCAAGGACGAGGAGGATATCGCCGAGCGGCGCGCAACGTCGCGGGCGATGGAGAAGAAAATCGGTACGAGCGTGCGCGGCCTGCGGACCACGGAGGTCGTCCGGCGCCGCAAGGAACTCGAGCTCCTAGAGCGGATCGGTGAACCGGAAGCTGCTGCCGAAGCCACGGCCGAGCTCAAGAACCTGCCGCCGCCGGTCGACACCAACACGGGCGAGACGGCGCGCAACGCCGCGGTCGTCGAGCGGGCTGACGAGGTGTTCGATCGGCACGCCAAGAAGGCCCAGGACCCGAAGGACATCGACGGACAGAAACGCCGTATCGCTGCCATCGCCGCTGACGTCGACCGGGTGCGGGCTGCCGGTAAGAAGGAATTCGGCCCAAAATTCCAGTTCCCCAAGAAGTACCGCACCAAGGGACTGAAGGGCACGCACAGCTGGCTGGTGGACGCGATCAAGCTCGACCGCATTGTCAACAAGAACAGCCGGCCGTTCCCGCCGAAGATGCTGGAGGAGTGGCTGGCGGCTGAGAGCGAGCTGCGTGATGCGCGGGCGGCGGGCAGGACGGACGTCGATCCGTCGCGCGAGCGGGCGCAGGAGCAGGGCAAGAGCCGGCAAAGGACGAAGGAAAAACCGGCTGCCGCTGATCAGGCGTCACCGGAGATGACCGACGTCGAGATCGCGGAAGACGTCGAGTACTCGGAAGCGACTGGCGAGCCGATACCGTATAACGCCGACTTTGAGGCTGAACGCCGCGCCCACCGTGCGGAGCCCCCTCCCAAGCCGCGCGACGACAGCATGCGGGCGCAGGAGCGGAAGGACGAGGGTCGCAACGTCACCGGACTGGTGGCGCACAACGACATGCAGGCCGCGCTTAAGCGCCTGCGGAGCAAGTTCGCCCGGCTCGGCAAGGCGGTGCCGCCGTGGCTGAAGGTCAAGTCGGATACCGAGCTGACCCCCCGGCAAGTAAAACTGCGGGCGACCCGCGCTCGTCAGGAGCACGAGCGTTTCGTCACTGCTCTGGCGGCACGCGAAGCCCGTATGGCGGAGGACAAGTACTACCGCGAGAACCCGAAGGAGGTGCGGCCGCAGACCGACGCCGAGCGCAAGGCGGCAGCACAGCGCCGTGTCTCGATGGAGAAGGCGACGGCGCGCGCCAAGGAGAAGACTACTGCTAAACTGGCTGCACTGGCGGAGAAGGAGCGGCTACGGAAGGAAGAGGAGGACGCCAGCCCGGAAGCCGCTGCCAAAGCGTTTGCCGAGCAGCAGCAGAAGCGCTTTGCCGGGGTCACATCGCGGCGTGGCGGTCGCGGCCTGATGAAGATGGCGAAGGCCATATCGGATAAATCTACTGGCACCGCTAACACCTTTGTAAACAACAGCCAGAAGGCGGTGGAGCAGTCGGCATCACGGCAGCTGAACGACCTTTGGGAGATCGCCCGCAAGGGCAAGGCGCAGGCACCGCGCCAGCCGAACCGCGACATCGGTGTGGTCGACACCAAAGCTGACGCCGCAATCGTCAAGGAGATCGAGAAGATCCCGCTGCATACGGTCAGCGACGAGAACGAAGTCAATATCGATGTCGACGAGCTGCTGGAGATCGAACCCGACGAGGAGACCGAAACCGAGGGAGAGACCGAAACTGAAGCCGAGCTCAACGAGCCGCTGCCGGATTTCGAGCCGCCTGCCGCCAAAAAGGGGACGGTCGGTGCCGAGGAAGCCAGGGAGCGGCGCGAGGCGGGACCGGAAGGCGGCTGGCTGGCGAGCCCCTACATTCCCGGTGGTCGCACTTTCTCGCGCATACTTCAGGACAGTAACGTCCGCGACATGCTGGCCGAGCTCAAGCTTGGCGACGCCGCGCGCGGGGTCAAAGGTCGCAAGAGCGCGCTGACCTTCCTCAAGAACCGGCTGACGTCTGCGATCGGCGACATGAAGGTCTACGTCGTCAGCGACGCCGACCTGCGTAACTTTCTCGGTGGCCAGTACAGCGTCGCGCCCGGCGAGATGTACGACGGCATCTATGTCCACATGCGGGACGAGAGCACGCCGGGCGAGGGCTATGTCGTCCTCAACGATCGCCTGTTCAACCATGACAGCCAGCGCGTCACCGAGAGCATCCTCCACGAGATCGAAAAGCTCATCGACGCTCATCACCTGCTGGGCGCGAGTGTCCACTGCCGCGCCCGTCTGAAGGTTGATCGCAGACCGTACCTGTCCGTCCTGCACGGTTACGCCGATGGGGACGGTCCACTCGACCAGGCACTCGCAACCGGTGCGCTGGAGTACGAATTCGTAGGTA
>Ga0105091_10000006_pt1 | contig 65794 bp, 60 predicted proteins | sample PPLLak1March2015_FD_87022 | JGI IMG/M metagenome (GOLD analysis project Ga0105091, IMG submission 87022) | Freshwater sediment microbial communities from Prairie Pothole Lake near Jamestown, North Dakota, USA - PPLs Lake P7 Core (1) Depth... | ecosystem: Environmental > Aquatic > Freshwater >... | reverse complement strand
TTGATTGATAAGAGCAAAGGTAAAGCAGTTCCTAGTGGATCAACACTAAGTTATCCTTCTAATATTAATAATCGATACGTTGTAGCTAACGACAGCAATCAGCCTGTGGGAGAAATCGCTGTAATGGGTGTCCTCTACAAGGAGAATGTAAAGGACATTCCTAGCCCGTTCCCTATAACGTGGATTAAGCTACAAGCGAACCAGCTATGGAAACATGAATATGCCGTGGCCAGCACGGGAGAGGCGAATGAATTTCGTGCCACGCTATTCGGCGGTGTTGGCAGCTCTATCACTGAGGAAGATGAGAAAAATAACATTTATAATACGAAATTTTCATTTTCGGCCGCTCATTAATTACAAAACAATAACGATTATTATTTGATCTAATAGGTTAAGCTGTTGCGATTCATGGGTTGGGATCATATCCAAAAGTGTTATTGATTTAGGGGTTTCTAATTTTGTCTACTTTGTGTCTTTAGAAATTCCCAAAAGCTACACCTGCCGTGCATGATAAATCAACTCTACCCTCAGAATAAATTTATTAGGATGTAACACGATCTAAGAAGACTCCTGACCCTATGCGAAGAGCGTACTGCACAAATTGTAAAGTTGTAGTAGATATCACATTATCTACCTTTGTGAGGCTTGCAAATCATAAAGCTGCGATCGAAGGTTTTTGTCCGAACTGTAATTCAGTTCTCCTCAATACCCGCTTAATGCCAACTTCGTCCAAAAAACCGACGGGCAGCAAAAGGAGAAGGAAGAAGCTAAGTATATACTCATATCCCAATCGAAACCAGCTATGATTCTTACGTCGTCATACAGGAAGCGAACACAACTGCATTTAGAACGATCCCAACCTGACCAAGACCACCACCATCCGTCAATTCCGAAGTATTGGCGGTTAGTTCTCAGTGTACGATCAATTAGTAGAGATATGATATCATTCAGAAGCGATAATGGGTAAGGATCATCGTGAGGCAATTTTTGGCCTTGTATTTGAGTCGAATACTAGCTATTACGCAATCGAGTTAATGATTTAACCCAGTACGAAGCTATATAGAGCTGCTAATCATTTAATGACACGAATGGATGAAATGAATCGAGTGAGGGGTCCTATCAATCCTATATCAACTTTAATTTGTTTTGTAATCGGCATTCTTTCACTTTCCCTTTATTTGGAGCAAACAGGCTCATTGGTACCAAGAGTGGATGCATCAAATTCAGCCAAAAATTATACTTTCTTGGTGGCATTGGATTCTCCTAATTTTGGGGATGAAGAAACGAATACAGAGGATCTACTCCCACAACCCGAAGGGATTGACGTAGACAGAGACGGCAATGTTTTTGTAAATGAGATTGGAGAGAATCGTATCAACATATTTGATGCAAATAGCACACTCATATCTAGTTGGGGCTCGTCGGGAGAGGATCTAGGACAATTCAGCCATCCTCACGGAAATGAAATTGAAGACGAGAATAATCAAGATGTTAATGATGTATATGTCTATATTGCAGACCAAAATAATGATCGTATTCAGAAGTTCTCTAAAAATGGAACATTTGTAACAACTTGGGGTGAAGAGGGCGAAGGGAATGGCCAGTTTCTACATACACACGGAGTAGATCTTGACTCAGACGGCAATGTCTACGTAAGCGACAGAGATCAACCAAGTATCCAAAAGTTTTCTAGTGATGGGTCCTTTATTAAGAAGTGGGGATCGGAAGGAACAGCTGTTGGACAGTTCATACAGCCATGGGATGTTAGTGTCAGTCAGGATGATGGGATTTTTGTTCCTGACTACGGCAACAACCGAATACAGATATTCTCAAAGGACGGTGACTTCATAACCTCTTGGGGAGAAGCTGGATCTGGTCCTGGGCAATTTGATGGACCAGCCGTGGTAGCATTTGATGCTGACGACAATGTTTATGTAACTGACTCTGGTAACCATCGTGTACAGAAATTCACAGGTAATGGAACATTTATTACCGAATGGGGTGAAGAAGGGCAAGAAAATGGACAATTTTCTATGCCTGAAGGACTTGCGGTGGATCCCTTATCAGGTAAGGTATATGTATCTGATACTAGCAATAATAATGTACAGGTCTTTTCCCCCTTAGAGAACTGAATTATTTTTACCACGAAAATTTGCGCAAAACAGAATCATACTATAATTTCGATGTTGTCGTTTAAATCTGCCCAGATAAGATCCAGTAGTACCGTAGTATTCATACTTCAAGCTGCAGTCATGCACTGAATTCTGTAGACAAATTGCTGCGATCAAATTATGTGTATTAACCAGTAGATTGACAAAATTCATTCTGATTTGTCTCAATATTCCTAAACTGTATTATAAACAAGGCCTGGCTGTGGAACCGAATGACATTCGACATACACTTTAGTAGGAATTCCGGGTAAGAGATAACATCTAAATTGATATGCATCAATAGATTTTCTTGTAGTACTGTGTGAATTAGCTTACATATACTTTGGCGGAAGGCTTCAAACTTCTGATCAAAGATTTTGTGATGTTATCATCAGCCATCTAACAAATTGCCTATTTCTAGTCGAGTCTGAGTTCGCTCCCACAATTGCGGCATAACCTGCAGTGTCTGACGTTAAAACGGCCGCACGACTTACAAATGATATTCTCGCATATTTCTGCAATCTTCTCTAGGTATTCTTCTTCTTCCCTAGTCACAAATTTCTGCTTGTTCTTTGGGACCAATTTCGGATCTAAGATTATGTCGAAAGGCAATATAATTCATGCAGGAATTATTTTCTTACTATTTATACGCGTCTGAATTGTCAGTAAAAGATAGCAGGTAAATAAATCTATGATGGAAATCTTCCTACAGACAACTAATCCATTCTATTAACGTTATAGATTTCATTCTCCCATGGAACAGACAATCTAGGATTTGGTCCCCTTCCTATTACATAAATTTTGTCACCAATAGGCGCGACTCCTAATCCGCGTCTCGCAGTTAGCACGGGGTGTTTCGATGGCCCATGTGTTAGTGGCGGGATCGTATCATTCATTATTGTCAAAGGTTCCTTGGCGACGTTCTCCACCCAGTACGTAGATAGATCTGTTAATACTAGCAGCTCCTATTCCACTTCTTTTTGACGGCATTGGTGCAAGATCTGTAGTCCATTCGTCCGAGATTGGATTGTATTTTTCAACAATATCCGTGCCTTCATAGGAGCTATCATACCGTAGGTACGCTTTAAAACATTTTCATTCATGTTCATTTATTGGGAATGGTCAATTTAATGGTCCGGAACAGCCATACATAGAGGGGATCTGATTCAGGCGACTTTTATTGCAAACTTAACTTATGCATACGGAATGAAAGTGTTTTCCATGCAAATGCATTAGAACTGTTCCTCTACTCTCTCTATGGGGTTATTTTGAGCTCAATATGAGAAATTGTTAATCGTCATTCTTAGACGTTTCTAAACTAGTTACCACTTCATCATAAATCTCATCCTTGATTATCACTATCTAGAAAAGTAACATGCTAAAATAGTTCAATTGGATTTTTAAAGAATCTAAAATTAAATATTAATGTTTTAAATCAAAAAAGCAGACTTAGAAGACCATTTTTGGATGGATTATCAAATTTCAAATTTAACAATAGAAGATAATACGAAGTTTAATTTGGTCGGATTGACCAGTTTAAGATTGGAAGAATACCTGTAAAGATTGCTTTCAATGAAAGCCTTACATTAATTCATGGAAAATAATTATCAAATCATTCGGATCCTGCAACACATTGGTTGTCTTTCAATTCTCAATTATTAGTTTAAATAAAGGTTACCACTGATAATTAGGTGACACTAATTCGAGAGATTGCAAGAAAATGGCTGCTGAACCACTTGAGAATTTGAAGGTAGATAAGGTTGAAGAATCTGATGGTCGTAGTCAGGAGTTTGATACTCATCCTCATGCTAATCATCCAACCAAACCAGATTATGAGAATAGGCGAATTAGAATTGGTATAGATGTGGGTGGTACGTTTACAAAAGCAGTAGCAATAGATATGTCTACAGGAAGTATCATAGGGAAATCTACCCTACCTACTACTCACAAATCAAATCAAGGTGTTGCAACAGGCATCTTACAAGCGCTATCAGATGTTATGATTAGGTTTGAGATACAAAATTCTGAAGTGGAACTCATATCTCATAGTACCACTCAGGCCGTAAATGCCTTGCTTGAAGGTGATACAGCTAAGGTTGGAATCATAGGGATGGGAGTTAGCTTAGAGAAGTCCAACATCATTAAACGCACACACATTAAAGATATCACACTAGATGGTAACGGAAAAAAATATATCAAGACCTGTTATAGGTACTTGGATACTTCTGCATATCTAGGCGAAGAAAGGGTGAGGTCTTTAATCCTCGAACTTGTACGCGAAGGAGCCAAAGTCCTTGTGATCAGTGAAGCATATGGTGTAGATGACCCTAGTAACGAAGATTTCGTCGAGAATGTCGCAAGGTCCAATATTATGGGAAGTGATGGCAAAAAAGTTCCCGTAATTGCAGCTCATGATCTAACAGGAATTTATGGTCTAGAGATCCGGACTATGACTGCCGTGATTAATGCAAGTATTCTGCTGAAGGCCGCTAGTACTGCAAAGTTCGTTGAATATACCGTAAGAGAGAAGCTTGGAATCTCCAAAAATACATCAATAAAGATAATGAAAGGCGACGGAGGGCTTACAGATATCGATGCATTTGAGACAAAACCCATAATAACTGTTCTATCAGGACCTGCAGCTAGTGTTGCGGGGGCTCTTCTTCACTTGAGGGTATTAAATGGAGTTTTTGTAGAGGTCGGCGGAACTTCGACAAATGTGTGCGTAATAAAGGACGGTAAGCCTAAAGTGAACTACGCTACCATAGTTCAACATCCTACGTGTATTCGCTCATTGGATGTAAGAGTTGTGAATGTCGCAGGAGGCTCTATCGTCGTGTTATCAAAAGACAAGCGAAAAATATTAGACGTGGGTCCTAGGTCTGCGCATATAGCTGGTTTGAAGTATTCCTGTTTCGCTGAGCCTTACGAGCTCCAGGAAGGAACGATTATACGATTTAAACCTGAGATTGAGGATGACTCGCCTCTCAAACACACAACCAATGTACATGAATCCAATATCAATGGCGAAGAACAAAGCATGATCTATGCCGTAATTAAAGGAAGAGGTCTAACTAATGGGTTAGGAAAAGAGAAGAGCTCAAGAGAAAGACTATTTGCCATAACGACCACATGTGCAGCCAATGCGCTTGGTTTGATTTCTGACGACGATTATGCCAAAGGCAATTCCGAATCTGCAAAGATTGCCCTGTCAATTCTCGCCCGAGAAATAGGTACTTCGACTGAAAATGCTGCCAAACAAATACTTGAAATCGCGAGTGACAAGATTTTACATGTCATGGGTCCTATGTTAAAGGAATATGCTCTAACATATAACAAACCAAGAGGATTCCTACTGAATAGAAAGGAAAATAATGATCGTTCTGGAAATGATGGAAGAAATCGAATTAATAATAGCTTTGTCTTAGTGGGAGGAGGTGGAGGTGCTTCGGTCCTGGTGCCTCACCTAGCCAAGACACTTAATATGAATTATAAGAAAGCAGAACACGCTGAAGTCATATCATCAATTGGTGTAGCCGCTGCCATGATTCACGAAGAACTTGAAAGAACAGTTGATGTGAATCCCAACCCAGAAGTGGTTTCCCTCTTGATGGATGAAGTCAAGGACCTAGCCTTGGCTAAAGGCGCACTACCTGAATCCATCACTATACAATCAGAATATGTCAGCGATCGATCTGTCTTACGAGTCACTGCAACTGGCAACATGAGCTTAGACATAGGTACAGCCAATTCTAGGGAAATTAGCAACCATGAAGCTGAAGACATCGCCAAGAATCTTTTCGAAACAGCTTCGAGCCCGGATTCAGGAGATCCAGGTGATGGCATACAAGAGGTAGATCGTAATGTGACCGTCAAGCGTATTGATTTCAACGTGAAGAACTATCACATATTTGAATGTGAAAAAAAAGTCAAGAACCTATTTGGATTTATCCCGCGTTCACAGAAAAAGCAAATTTCAATATTAATTCTCGATAAATTTGGTAGAGTGAGACTTTCCTTAACAGGCGTAAACATCATCAAGGGCACCAAACAAGATGTCTTGACTGATCTGCTTACACTACTTGGGAGTCCTCTTGATCCGTTAGAAGGAAACGATAGTAATAAAAAGGTTAAGTTCCAGCATAGCAGAAATACGGATGACAAGCACTGGGATCTTCCACCACAGGTACATCTGTTAGATGATATTCGGCTAATAGATTTTTCGAATCTCACATCTTCAGAAAATCTCTCTAAAGTCATTAGGGATGAAGTTCAAAAATCATCTTCTAAAGACATTCTTGCTGTAATCAAAAAGTAAAATATATCGAGTCATACTAACTTATCAGTTATTATCAACTCTTAGAATATTTCCACTAAAATGTTGAGTAAATATATGATGGCGAAAATACTTGGATTCTCATCTTATTTACCAAGGGGATGCTAATTTTGAATTGTGCTGCTCAGGTAAGTCTTAATTATTGGGACAAATTTGGAACGATCCGGTAAATATTTCCGTGGATGTGTGATAGCAAATAAAGATAACCATCTGGCCCTTCTTTAATATCTGCAATAACCCCGAAGCCTTGCCCTAATACCACGTTTTCAAGCTCCTCATTGTCGTTTGCAACTTTATCTGCAAGATCTCCTTCAAGATCTAACTTCGTTCTGTCATCGCCTAATTCAAAAATATATAGATAGTCATTATTATAATCGGCAACGAACAGATCATTTTGATACTCTTCTCCCCAGAGTATCACCTCTAAGGAATTCTAAAGCGGTTACGCCAATAGACATATTCCAAGCAAATTCAGGACTTCTATATCTTCCTTTATCGGCGAAAGTTTCTAAATTGGCTGGTATCGTTACCATATTGTCATCAAAATATCCTCTAGCGGCTGGTAATGGGTTTGACGTAGTAACTGGCCACCATCCTTGTACTCTTAACCATCCACTATTGAATCCAGGTTCTACAAGGTTAATTTCGTCACCATACCCAGGGCCATTTTCACTATCCCACAACTTATTAGTAACCGGATCGAATGCAAGTCCAAATCCATTTCTTATGCCAAATGCATAGTATTTATTCAGAAGACTATGATCAGCTAGAACTCCGGTAGTACCATTCTCTCCTCCCAGTACTGGCCCACCGATTCTTTGAGTAATTGATATCACAATTCCGAAATAACATTTACAGAACAAATTGCAAGTAGCGATGGTTATGTAATATATAGTTACGCACTAAATCCATTGTGAATTCGCGGATAAACATTATCAAATGTTTGAAGTATTTGACAAGCGGATTAGGTACAATGTGATGTGTTCTAATCATGACTACAGATTGGTCACTAGTGATTTCGAAACTTCATAAACGGATTGAGTACCCCTGATCTCTACCGCGTTTCCCCACGAATAGCATACGGCATATCCGTTTGGTTAAATGACACAACTTACAAAGCTCCTTTCAGTGCCTTTAATCGTGGATGTCGTATCACTCTAAAAAAGAAAGTATTTGAATGGATCGATTGCATAATATTAGATAGATCTAGAGAAAAATCGAATGCAAGCTAGAATTTTATGGTTCATTAATCGTTGGTAATGTTGAATCCATACGGATAGCATTTAAATATTAGGCTACACTAATTAGGTTAGTCTAATCTAAAATGAGCCTTTCGAGCGATTACGAAGAAAATAATTCATTATTGTTGTTGAGAGAGGTTGCAGAAATGATTACTTATAAAATAATTACATCAACCATGTACTCAGCAAAGACGGTACTCCAGATATCAACTGAGAATAAGATACCATTGAGTTCAACTTACAAAAAGATAAGTAGATTATGCAAAGCAGGGATTTTGTCAGTAGAAAGAGCTTCGATAGACGATAATGGAAAAAAGGTTCTTTATTACAAAAGTAAAATAAAAGCGATCGAGGCATGTCTAAATGAGAATGGACTTGCGGTTCACGTAAAGAAATAAAAGTTCTCAAGATTTAATAGCCAAACATCATTTCAGCAATGTATCAAGAGAATGCCGAAAGGGAGTCTGAATGTGGATTGAAATTGATGACAATATAGGCTAGCTTAAAACAATTCATATGGATTGATTTGACTATTATTGAGAATCCGCACTATATTCATTATAGTTAATTGGCCACTCCAAGCTTTGTTACTGATATTGTTTTTGATTTACTTTGTTGTAACGCATTGTTTTTCTTAATTTGTCAGATGCCAGAATCCAACTTTAGTGCCGATTCAATACTACTTTCATCTAAAGTGGATACGAAGTAGTACTAAACCAGATTTTATGATTTGCACTTAGTTTATATGAAATTAATTATTCTAACAAAATGATACTGTACAACAATAGCAAAGAAACCCCGTTGCCACCGAGTAAATTTCTCATTATTGAGAAATAGCTATTAATTTAAATAACAACTGTCAAGGTAATTTATTGTCATGAATAGACAAATATTGAACATGAAATCCATGTTCGTTATCTATATGTGTCTCTTAGCTGCTATATCTCTACCTGTGAGCTCTATGGCAAGTAATTCTGCATTCGCTCAAGGTACGACTGAAAGTGATGCAGCTGCAGGTGAAGAAGCACAGAGTATATTTCACGTAAAGGTTAGCATTTTCCTATCAGAACCTTCAAAGTAAATGATTGTAAAGCGTCATAGGTTATAAAGCGTCTGTAGACTCAATAACACTCGAGGCAAGCTTAGAAATAGAAATTATTTGCGTGAGAGCCCTCATTTTACCAATGGTTAGTTTGAAAACATATAGCTTTTGTATTATGACAAGGATGATAGCTAGGACTCGCGGATACCCGCTATGTCAGATATTAAGTGGTTAGTTTGTCGTGACAACATGGTTAGAAATCCTACTCGATTAGATTTTGATCAACCGTCAATCCAATCGAGTAGGAGGTGTTTTTTTCTGACCTGGCGCGAGTAGTGATTTTCTATCGGAATTTCCATAGATGCCAATCCCAGACATTCCAATAGTTCATTTGTTCAGTGTATTAGTTAATCCTAATTAGGTAAGACTAATATTTATGCTTGCTTTTGATTCTCATTGAGGAGAATTTTCACAATACTTATCGCTAACATAAAGACATATGTTTTTGTTTATTTCATTAATTTAGTCAGATTACGGGGTAAAAGTGGACACATATCAGTACTACGGTTCATGAGCTATAAGATACGTATTACTGTCAATTATTGCTTTCCATGTTCCTCATACATATGTTCTTTCAACAAGTCTTCAGATCGACATCTAGTTTTGCATTCGGAACAAACGAAAAACTTGTGATCATTAATCGTGTCGCCATCCTTGCTGGCGTGTGTTTTGGTCAAGGTCGTTCGTGATATGTGCACATCGGGCTTTATATAGGTATAAAATGCATTAAAAAGGTTATTTCAAGATGAAAATTGAAAAGAACGCTCAAAGATAAATATTTGATAGTACTCACTCAAGATAAAATTTAATTCTGGGCTGAAAACTATACTGGGCAGCATTTACCTGGTGGTATTGGATGTCCATGAGGACATCGCATTGGATGATTCAGTAAGGTGCACAAAGCATCTGTAAAGACTTCCTTCATATGATGCTCAATACCACACACCATTTCTTCATCGATCGCGATTCTCAAACTATCTCTCATAAGTATTTCGAGAAGACGGGTATTTCGTATCATATGTCTTGCTATCTGCTCACCCTTCGCAGTAATCCTAATTGAAATATTTTCCTTACTGTATTCCACAAAGTTCTCATCATTAAGTTTATGTAACATGCTCACAACTGATGGCTGTCTAATGTTAAGTAATTTAGCAATAGAACTTACCTTCACCTCTTTGCCTTTCTCCCCTATATGCCAAATTGCCTTAAGATACATTTCCAGGCTCTCTGAACGAGCTGTCCCGATATATAGCTCTTCATCGACAGATTTCTTCGACTGACTACTATTATTATTCAATATGATGTATAATTGTAAGTACTACAATGTTTTAGTTATTTAGCATATAGTCGTTTCTCACAGACGAAAACATGAGTCTAGTAACAAGGGTTATCTATGCAGTCCATCAAGCAAAGACTCTTGTTTAATCGTTTCGATCCATTTATCCTTGATCGAAGTATGACTCAGATTTATTCTGTTAGTGCGGAAGATTTAGTAAAAATACTAAGACCTTTCTCTTCGGTTCTCAGATCTTAGAATCTAATATAAGTATATTATCCATCGTCAATCCCTCACTCTATGGATAACCTACTATCATGTTCAAAGCTATTCGTGCTATCTCAGATTCAATTTCATTTTTAAATTCATGCGTCAATGATGCTAGAGTATAATTTTGGACTGAAAGTCCAAAGTAGGTCATCGAAAGCAATATCAATACCAATACAGATGTTAAAATATTATAATTTATTCGAAATTTATTGAAACAATTTGACATGATTTTAGATCGAATTGGATGTTAAATTTAAATATACATATAGGTTTTCTAGCCACATAACATGACAAAATTATTCATTTCTTTTGTCTCTATTGAGAATCAAACGGGAGTATATATATATAATATTTTATAACATAATCGGCCATTGAGGGATCAACGAGCAACTGAGATATTCCAATCTCACCAGGAAAGTCGGTCATTTTACGCCGAAGAGAAATCTTCAACTTTCTTATCAATTGTTATACCTACCTATAATGAAAGCGAAAATATCATCAGACTTGTTAGAGAAATTGCTAGCAGGATCCCCAAAGATATTAGGACGGAGATTTTGATAGTTGATGATAAATCTCCCGACGGAACTGGCTCTCTAATTGATAAGTTTGTAGCAGAGAATAATTTCGATGGAATTCGTAACGAAAGTCAAATACTGACCATCAACGTACTTCATAGAGAGACACGTGACGGCCTGATGTGTGCAGTGCTTGATGGTATCAAAGCTTCCAATGGCAAGAACATACTAGTAATGGATGCTGATTTCTCTCATCCTCCTCAACTTATACCTCGGATAATAAAGGAACTCAAGCACGAATCTAATTGTGTCGTGATAGGGTCGAGATATGCAAAGGGGGGTTCTATTGTAGGTGTACCGTTGAAGAGACTCTTAATAAGTTTTGGTGCTACAGGAATTGCAAGATACGGCCTCAACGTAAAAGAAGTTCGAGACCCAATGTCTGGATTTTTTGCATTGCCACGTCATGTTATAAAAGATATCGAATTTAGTACTCAAGGATTCAAGATTTTGCTTGAAATACTAGTCAAGAAACAAAGACACATTACCGTAAAAGAGATTCCATACACCTTTACTGTCAGAAAATATGGACATAGTAAATTGGATCGAAAGGTCTTGGTAGACTATACGAAGGCGGTTTGGAGTCTGTACAAGTACGGGAGAAGATCACAAAAAAGGCTGGAAAGTTCAGAGCACAGAAGATCAGTATTGTTCTTATCGAAGGCCGCTAGGTTCTTCACCGTAGGAGCTAGTGGGTTAGCAATCAATTTCCTGGTATCTTTTTTACTCTCTAATGGAACCTTAGCTAATCTTTGGTATGTTCAAGCGACTGCAATGGGAATAGCTGTTTCAATAACCACTAACTTCCTCTTGAACAAGATTTGGACATTTGAGGACAAAAAGTTCTCTGTCCTTTATGCTTTGAAGCAATACGGTTTGTTTTTATTTTTCAGCTCATTAGGTATCTCGATACAGCTTTCATTAGTCTATTTGATGGTAGAATCTGGAATACCTTATAATCTATCACTTATTTGCGCAGTAGCCGCGGCTTCAATTAGTAATTTTGTCCTTAACAAGAAGTGGACTTTTAGAGAGAAAGTGTGGGGCTGAATCTGTCCCTAAAAGATTGTTTAGGATCTGATTGAAGCCTCTTGATTACTTTCCTATTTAGTCCATTTACTAAAATAAAAGAAAAAAAGGGTTCAAAAATATTGGAGTTATTTAGCGGATTTCCAGCTTCGCGAGTATGTCTTCGATAGTCTGTTCGTCTTCCAATTCTGCATCAAGCAGATCTAGTGCTAGATGGTAGGTACCGTGATCTTTGTCCTTAACGTTATTGGCAAGGTCATTATATAACTTGATTACGCTTCTTTCAAATTCCAGTGCTTTTTCCAAAGCACTGCGAAGTGTCAAGTACCTTGAAGGTTGTAGCTTACCCAAGCCGCTTTCTTGTTCCCATAAAGCAGGGTCATCTTTGGCATTAGTTCCAAGTTGCATCAGCCTAATAGAGACTTTTTTAGCATGCCCCAGTTCTTCATCTGCTCGCTCTTCGAAAAACTTTTGTTCTAGCACACCTAGTCCTTCTATATTCTGAGAAATGTACCAGAAATAATGGAATGCTGACAATTCTCCAGCATAAGCGGTTTTCAGCATCTCTATCGTACCTTCGACTCCAGAACCAGCAATTTCTTTTCCCATTTTGCCCATATTATATTCGATATCTATATGGATAACCTCCTATTTAATAATTTTCAACAATTTAGTACGAACTAATTAGAAAGAGTATGTGGAATTGTAGAAATTATAAGATAATTCCACACAATACAGTAATTATTGATTGCATCCTACGTTACAAGTGTCATTTAAATAAACTTATTTTTGTAAATACATATCATGTCTATGAAGAGTAATCTCAGAAATAAATAATCTCTAACAATGAATCACTTAAGATACAAAATTTAGCTCTGCTTCGGTGATATATCTTTTTCCTTCTTCCTATGTGGAAGTTCTAACCCAATGGTTCCCATTATTGAATCTCCTATTGGTTCAAAAATAGTCCGAAGTGATTCGGTGTCATAGTATTTTATCACCTCGTTCAACTTGCTCTCGATCTTTCTCTGTTCGATTTTCAAAAGCATATATCGGGATATTAACGCCTTCACTTCATCTGCCTTGTCTTCCTCAATTGGGTTCTTATCCGAAGAGCTTGGCGGGGACATTCTTTATCAAGGGGCGTCTTTTAAGACTACTACATTACCATATGTAAGTTGGACCTCATTCATGCCATAGGTAAGCTGGTCTAGAGGGTCCAAAATCCCATCGGTATTATCACATACGTAAGTCGTTAGATCTCTGTCTTCAATTTTTTCATTCTTATTGACACTTTCAAGAAAATTGTGGGCCTCTTCCATTGTTAGACTTTCCTAATTAGGATATCCTAATATTTAAACAGTATCATTTTTCTTCTATGACTTGACTGATGACTAATGAGAGAAATCTATTTATTTGTGATTCTTAGGTTAGCCTAATGGATGAGTCTCAGTGGATGCTTAGCGAAATCGTATTTTTTGGCGTTTTTGACTCTTGCGACTTGTAATTTGATTATTTCTCCGTTGATTATTGATGATGGAACCGCACAACAATTAGCCCAAAACCAACAATCTGCGGATCCACTTATAGTCTTCATCAATCTAGAAAGGATTGGAACTCAGCTTAACCTTACACAATACAGTTTGAATAGTGGTGACCTTGAATCTGCGTTTCAGCATGCCTATATACCTCATTCGGTTACCTTTCCAGTAATTAAACCCATACTGAGCGAAGATGACCCAGCTTCTTCAAAAAGTCTCGAGGGTCTACTTACCGATCTTCCGATTAAGGTCCGTGCGTCAAACAGTCCAGAAGAGGCATATTCCAATATTGAATCTGATGTTGCAACAATTAAAAGCCTACTGAACAAAATCGCGAACTCAACGGCTGGACTAAGCTCCCTTGAAGATAAGGGATTTGTCCTGCAGGCATCGGCTGTGCTTCTGGAAGACGCGATTCAATCATATAAAATAACTAACGCTTCATTTACTCAGGATTCCTCGAGCACATTTAATCTTCAGAATTCGTTAGGGTTAGTAAACAGTTCACTTACAGATTTTGAAAGAGTAGCAGACTCCGTGGATGAGCGGAGACGAGAAGAAATTAGATCCTTCTATAATCAGATACAAGAAAGCATGAAAAATGATGCACCATTTGATACCGTTGCAAGTGTTGCTTCCGCAATTGAACGAGACTTTACAGAGGAACTAACTTTAAGTGGCGGCAGTGAAAGCGCATTAGAACAGGCAAAATACTTTTCTACTATTAGGGATCTACTTAACAGCACTATTACATCGGTGAATGATGGAGATTATAAAGGTGCAGATGCGACTGCAATCAAAGCATATCTAGATAACTTTGAATATCTTGAGGCACCTATCGAAAAACATGATTCTGATTTGATGTTAGACATCGAGACAGAGATGAGAGAAGAACTTCGTCAGATGATAAGGGAGGAACGTTCTCCACAAGAGATTAACGGTTTTATCACATCGATCTTAGGCAAATTGGATCAGGCTGAAGATTTGCTGAAAAACGATCCTGAATATCGTTCGAACTTGAATACAAATACAACAGCTAGCGAAGCTTCACTTGCTAATATCCAAGGATTGCGGCAAGGATTCGGTACCTATACTGGAGAAATTCGGCAGATGGGAGAGGCAGATGATCCAGCAAAGGAATCTGTAAGAAACAACATAGACCAGATAAGATTGAAACTAAGTGAGATGCTTAGACTCTATGAGAATAAGAATTATGAGGGTTCACTTTTAGCCGCGCGATCCGCTTATTTAGATAGTTATGAGATCGTTGAAATTCCGTTAAGACCAATTGACCCTGATTTCACCCTTGAGATGGAGATTAGATTTGCTGAATTAAGAAACCTGCTTCAGCAGCAAGTACCACTACAGGAAGTCGAAGCAAAGACCATAGAAATTAGAAGAGGATTAGACGAATCAGAGAGGCTTGTGTCTGGTGTGGGAGTTGTGGCACCTGCAATTGCGTTCTCGACTTCCTTTTCGATTATATTCAGAGAAGGTCTTGAATCAGCCTTAATAATAGGCGCCATTCTCACATATCTGCAAGCATCAAGAAATACTCGCTTCAAAAAGCATGTCTACTACGGGATTCTAATTGCAGTTGTTGCTACAGCTGCAACTTGGTTTGTGGCACAATATATAATTGAAATTTCTGGGGCGAACAGGGAACTGATAGAGGCTGTGGCTGGCCTATCGGCGGTAGCAGTTCTTTTCTGGGTGAGCTTCTGGGTACTTAACAAGATCGAAACTAAGAAATGGATCGAATTTGTTAAAGCAAAGGTCTGGAAGGCCACTACTACGGGTAGTGTAATTGTGTTTGTTGCTCTGGCATTTTTCACAGTCTATAGAGAAGGTTTTGAGACGGTCTTGTTCTACCAAGCTATGCTATCCTTCGCAAAGTACATGGAGCTGTACGTTATTGCGGGCATGTTCTTAGGACTAGCGGTGATTATTGGGGTAGCTATTTTAATCAATAGACTTGGCAGAAGATTACCTCTAAGGGTACTCTTTGCTTTAACCATGGGAATAGGAGCTTACATGTCGATAGCTTTCATGGGCAATGCGGTTAGAGAATTGCAAGAATTAGGAATAGTGTCTACTACTCCATTAGTCGGCGTAGTTCCAAGGTTGGATATTAACCTAGCAACCATGACAGGCATCCATCCCACACTAGAATCGATAATTGCTCAAGTTGTTCTCCTATCCATATACTTGATAGGCTCGCTTTATATACTAGTCCTGAAGCCCCGGAGACAGAAAGCTATCCAAAGTGCAAGAAAATCTATGGCAGATCTACAAGAAAAGAAAGAGGGATAAACTCGTAATAGCTCGAGACATCAAGGCTTCCCAACTACAGGAAGAGCGAGTCAATTCACTAAATACAACCTATGGAGATTGCGCCTCAATTTGAGTACGGCAGTAAGTTTAGTTGCTATATATGATAGGAATACCTCATGCAGGGATGCTTTAAATACCAAACCTGTAAAATCTTAACCGACCAAAATAAATCGTTTAATACAGTCATAATAGCAAGGTATATCTAGACCTACCACTTGCATCGATCAAAAATAATAAATTTACTTCTGATAATTGATTTCATACTACCCTGCGAATGATGAGATCTAAAACTAAGGAGAAAGGAAAGCATGCCCACTCTACACACTATCGGAGATTGGTGTGGGAGAATATAGTGTGGCCTCTCATCATTCAAGTGAATCGTCCTTATTTTACAATTGAAGAATATCAGTATAAAAGGAATGAATTTTGTAAAATTAATAATATCCCTGTATCCAAGCTATCTGGCGGATTAGTGTCATTGATTATAAAGGATATCCTGAAAAAGGATTATGAGCACAGAACTTGGATTTACTCAATTCATTATAGGCTCATTCCCTATATGCGCAAAAGAACGAAGCTTGAATATGGTCTAGCAGTTAGGGAATCATCTGGGAAGCGATAAGCGGGAGATTCGGAAAGAATCGTTATTGTGTGGTTGCAATTTAATACTATGGACATTAATAAATGCAATGGATTTTCACTTTATTGTAAGTACTTAGCTACTACTTACGAAGTTCTAATTAAATAGGACTGTACTGTGGAATAACCGAGAGCATTATCGGATTGTTATTTCATGGCATAAATTAAGATTTATTCAAGAAATGCAATTTGTCGATGTGAAATCTTGAATTCCCAAGTCCATCCGCTTTCACATCACAGTTTCATTAGAAAGAAACAAATTCACTTAATGCGATCTCTTTCACCTTCGATCACATGTAGATGCCCAATAAAATTCGGAGCGGTTCTTGGTTTTGGTTTTGGGGTCCTATTGGTCCCTTATCTTATTCGGTTAACAACTTTGAACATATAGAGTTATGCAAGTACTTAGGTACTTCTATGAAAATATCGAGCACGTCTTTCAGTAGAATGAGTAGTTGGTGGCCATATCTTTAACTAGGATGCACTCGTATAAAACATGACCAAGAGGTGTACTCCACAGCCGGAACTCCTGAATCTCGACATGGACACAAGAAGATAGTTTGTAGTATTTGTGGGAAGGACTTTGAATCGGAAGAAACATTGAATATCCACAAAAAAATGGAACATAACGAATCGAGCCATGCACCAGCCGGTGTAGCATAGATCCTTCTCCATTTTTATTTTTCTTGATAGGATCTTCCTCCTTTCAAATCTGTACTTCGACACCCTACAGTGCTCATGTTGAGGGAGACAGCTCTAGGAAATTAGTAAAATTTGAAATATGGACTCATTCAAATGATCATAGTATACATATGAAGAGCATTATTCAAATCAAGTTCAATTTATCTAACACTGATGTTAATGCAGAAATATACAAGAGAATGTTGAATAGATGACTTGAGTAGGTTCTCTGATATTCCTTTAATTGGCATGCATATGCGTCATTTTTGAAAATTTTGCTAAATTAACAATTGGCTGCCTCGTCGCGAGCTGGAGCCCAAACATAGGGACGAGACTGGAATATAGGAGTCATTTGCAGGGTAACTTGACAATTTCGAATTGAGATCATACAGCCCCACTTACAGCGGGTACCATATATCGAATAGTCTTCCCAAGTAGTAGGAATTTATTCATCCAATGGGCTAGCTTTCATGCTTTATCACTAGATAATCCTAAGGTCTTCACCTAATCTATTCTAGTTCGTCATCAGCTGACACGTATAATTTGATTTGGAGATACCTTTCAAGCTTCTTTGCTAGCAACTCGTCTGGCTTCAAAGCCCCTGTCTCTACCTTCTTAAGGAGTGAGGCCTTTTCACTCATTCTTATGCCTAGCTGTTCGTGGGTAAACCCCTTTTTCATTCGTGCCTCTCGAATCATTCTCCCAAAATCTTGTGATAGAAACGTTTCGTCGGTTAGCTGGATTCTATTATTAGGATATGCTCGCTTTTTGACTACTGGCTGGTTTTTGGCAAGAGGTTGGCGAAATCTTGATTGTATCGAAGAATTTAACGATGGCTTACTGGTTTTAGTAATTCCTGGATCGTAGGGCTTGCCCCGTCTAGAACACTGAGAACACACTCTAAATATTGTTCCTTCAATCACTACGGTCTTAAGATTCTCGTTAATCTGTCGCCCGCATACTTCGCAAAATGATGATGACGACGATGTTGGCAACTTTAACAGCTCCTTAGATAATCCTGTTTAACCTTTCTTTAAAGTTTGCTGGACTGTCATATTGAGGACGATTTCTGCGATATCGCTTGAGTATTCTGCGACTCGTCGAAGGTTTTCTGTTATTATTTTTACTCGATAAATATCATTCATGTTCCTCAAATTGCTTAAACCATTCATGATTGACTTTTCTATATAGTCTATTTCTCGCGCCTTCTCGATTGCCTTGTCAGCTGAATTATAATCCTGTTTAAACATAGACAAACAGGCTTCATCCAGTACACCCAAAGCAAAATTGCTCATTGAGGTAATCCTTTTCACGATATCTAAATTAACCGGTCGTTTAGAATCTATTAGCTCTTTAGCTATTAGCACTGCATGATCTGCTATTCTTTCTGCAAATTTAGTTATTAATCTATAACCCAAGCAGCTTCTAGAATCTTGTAAACCAATTTCACTAAGTAGATATTCGTTCTTAATTGCAATATTTAGCTGCCTAACTATGTAAAAGCTAAATCGGTCAACTTCATCATCTGACTTAAGTACCTCTCTAGCTAATTCTATATTGTTCTCCTTCATTGAAAGCATGACGTCAGCGTGCATCGACTTTGCAATAAGTATCATTCTCTTGAAAGCTGCGTCAACTGATAAATCAAGCAAATTGATTAGGACTTGCAATGTCATTCCACTGGCCGAGTCTGCAATAATCTCCGTCCCCATCAAAAGCCGTCGCACTAAATCCTTGATTACTTCTCGCTGATCACTAGTTAATCTGTTGTTTTCTTTTGGAAAAATGTGAATCATGTGATATCCAAGGAAATAAAGAGAAACCAATTTTCTAGCAAGATAGTATGGATTGTTCTCCTTTAGTACTTCTATAGTAGCTTCCCTCTGCTCCTTAATTGATCTACGCGAGGCAGGAGAGATCTGCAAGAATGAGTTTCCTTGTCTAGAAATCAAGACGTGATCTCCCTGTTTGAGTCCTAACTCTTGGATCCATCTCTTAGGTAATGATACGATAAAAGATGACCCCCCAGTATATTGTATCTTTCTGGTCTCTTCCCGTTGATCAGAAGACTGCCTATTTTCCGTCGATGCCACCGCAGACACTAGTTATGTTAACTATATATTTGTATTTTTTCCTATATAGATCATTCAATCAAAAACATATTTATCCAAACATTCCAGTTAAAGCACTATTGGATGCTATTTCTGTGGACCCTCAGGAGAAAATTCGTCATCATTTGAATGCATTATTCGGTGCATATTTTAATCTACCAAAATCAACTACCTTTAATTATTCAAGAAGGACTGGACGCATAAAGAGCTTCAGCTTCGACAATCAATTGGCTGGAACTTTAAGGACGGATGGTGGAATAGCTTTAACACTTTCAGGAGCTGAGAAATTGATGAAGGACCCGCTATTTAAAACAAATTGTGTTATCCCGATTCAGGAGGCTGTTCCCTTCGTTAGCGAAGGTCGCTCCCTTTTCTGTAAACATGTAAAATGGTGTGGGTCTAATGTAAAAGTTGGGTCAGACGTTGTAGTTATAGATGATAACGAAAAGATTTTGGCGGTAGGACGTGCAAGAATTGCGTCGAATATGATGAAAGGGTTTGATGCCGGAGTTGCGGTAAGGGTTAGACAAGGAATAAAAAGCGGGACAAGTACAGAGGGATTTGTATGATGCGAGGCGGTAACCGCGAAATGAGACGCATGTTAGATAAGATGGGGCTAGAAATGAAAGAAATGGGCGAAATTGAAGAGGTCGTTATTCGAACAGAAACTAAAGAACTTTATCTTATTAAACCGCAAGTGGTTGAAATGAAAGGAAAGGATAGCACCATTTTTCAGGTAGTCGCAACAGATATTGAAGAAAGACAAAAGGAAGTTCCGTCATTCAGAGAGGAGGATGTTGTGCTGGTAATGCAACAAGCAAGTGTCAGCAAGGATAGAGCTATTCAAGCACTAACCGATTCAAAGGGCGATCTGGCTCAAGCAATAATCAATCTAACGACGTGACGATATCCTTAATTATCATCAAGCGATGATTCTTTCAGCTAATAATAAGCTGGATCTCATAACTTTCTGTGTACCCTTTAGTATTCTAATAACTTTTTATTGATCAGGCTTAACGCTCGTCCCGGATCAACTCTGCCCTTAGTGAGTTCCATCACCTTTCCGAGCAGATAATTGGATACATTAGGATTTTTTTTTGCATCAAGTACTGCAAGGGACTCTGTCTCAAAGACATTTTCAATAGATCGCAATATTAGGCCCTCATCATCGATCTTTCTAAAATTCATTTCGTTTTCACTTGCAATGATTAGGTTGCCTGATAGTACAGCTTCGTATAGGATTTGTTTACCAGTTTTTCTATTGACAATCCCTTCTTTTATCATTCGTGCTATTTCAGCTAATTGTTTGGGTGTCATCTTTATGTTCCTTATTGTAGATCCAAGTTTCTTAGAATCGTCATCCGCATAGCTCATAAGATCAGTCACTATTATATTTGAGATTTCTTTGGGGGCAAAATAGATCTTGGTCGACTCTTCAAAGTAATCTGCTAGATCTTTATGATCTATTAATACTTTGGAAACGTGCTCTGTGAGTTTATAATAATTGATGAACCGTTCTTTCCGTTCGTCTGGAAGTTCAGGCATTTTTGAGCGTAATTCCTTCAAATAATCCTCATCGATCTGAATTGATGGGATATCTGGCTCGTAGAAGTATCTGTAGTCTTGTTCCTCTTCCTTGCTCCTTGATTGCTTGGTTATTTTTCTTTGTTCATCCCAATGTCTGGTTTCACCTCTGATTTCCATTTCATAATTAAGCATAGCTTTTTGCCTGGTCATTTCAAACTTGAGAGCCTTTTCGACGTCTCCAAAGGAAGATACGTTTTTTATTTCAACTCTTCTTGAATCGCCAATGGAAATATTCGCGTCGCATCTAACAGCTCCTTCAAGCCTCGTATCACAAACTCCCAGGTGTTCAACTATCGATGCTAATTTATTTAGAAATAATCGAACATCTTTTGGATCATGAAAATCTGGCTCGGTCACGATCTCCACAAGGGGTACTCCAGCCCTATTGTAGTCGATCAGCGAACCTGAACTACCATTCATATATGATAATCTGCCAGGGTCCTCTTCGAGTTGAACTCTCCGTATTCTAGCTTCCCCTTGTTCATATCCCAGCAACCCATCTACACCAATGCTGGAAATTCCATGGGCGTTATATTGGGTCAGTTGGAAATTCTTAGGTAGATCCAGATAAAAATAATTTTTTCTGTAGAACAGTATACTATTTGGGATAGTACATCTTAAAGCCATGCAAACCATTGCCGCTTTTTCTACTGCCGTCTGATTCAGCAGAGGCAAGGTGCCCGGAAGCCCGGTGCACGTCGGACAGATATTCTCATTGGGGCTGTATTCACGATAGTCGCAATGGCAGGAACAAAATAGCTTGCTTTCTAAACCAGTTAATTGACAATGGATTTCCAATCCAATTTTGGTATTGTATGTAGATATCATAATGGAGTTCTCACCTGGATTTTGGCTGTTCTTTCGAAAAGTAAGGCTGCATCAAAAATCTTCTGTTCTTGAAATTCATCTGACATGATTTGGAGACCTATCGGGAGACCGTTGCTAAACCCAGCAGGGATCGAAATTGCAGGCATTCCTGTGAGATTGGAAACAACGGTGTCAATATCTGTGTAATAAATCTTAATGGGATCACCTATCTTTTCACCTATTCTAAAGGGCAGTATAGGCATAGTAGGACCTATTATAACATCGTATTTGGAATACAATGACTTAAACTCTCGTCTTAACAGAGCTCTTACTTTTTGTGCCTTAAGATAATATCGTCCATAGTACCCTGAAGAGAGAATATACGTACCGACGATAATTCGTCTTTTGACTTCATCGCCAAAGTTACCTCTTACTTTCGCAAAATATGAATTCCATTCGTATCCTTCCGGATCCAAATTGAATCCGTAGCGAATATTGTCATAGCGTGCGAGATTACTACTGGCTTCTGCCATAGCTATAACATAGTATGAAGCAAGAGCATATTCCAAAGAGTCTAGAGTTATTTCCTCGCAGATGCATCCTGCTGAAGAGAGTGTATCCATCGCAGAATAGATACACTTGGAAACTTCAGGCTGAGCATTGACGGTCAAATTGGTTAGTAAGGCTACCCGAAGACGATTCCTGGTTACTTCGACAGAATAGGGTGAAGCCACTGTGCGTGTGGTATCATCATTAGGATCAACTCCTGAAATTACGTTCATCAATCTTATAACATCTGAAACTGTTCGAGCAATTGGACCAATTTGTTCCAGGCTATTTGAATAGGCTATTAAACCATATCTACTAACTGAACCATATGTGGGCTTGAATCCTATTACTGAACAAAAACTCGCAGGACATCTAACTGAACCCCCAGTATCTGATCCTAATGACGCCGTGCACTCAGCTGCTGCAACTGCAGCCGCACTACCACCCGATGACCCACCAGTGACATACTCTAGATTCCACGGATTTCTTGTAGGGCCGAAATTGCTAAACTCTGTTGTTGAACCCATTGCAAACTCATCTAAATTCAATTTTCCGATAATGATTGCATCGCATTCTTTCAATTTTCGAATTACTGTCGCGTCATAGGGTGGGACATAATCTGTTAAAACCCTTGAAGCGCATGTAGTTCTTAATCCTTTAGTGCTTATGTTGTCCTTTATACCCACTGTAATACCTGCCAAATGGCCAACCTTTTCTCCCTTACGGATCTTGCTATCTATTCTCCGCGCAGATTCTATAGCGTCATCAGTATTCACACTCACAAAGGCCTTAATATCGACATCTCGTTTTGATATACGCTCAAGAATTTGGGATACATATTCCTCTGCAGAAAAGTGTTGATTTCTTATGCCGTCGGTAACCTCATCGATCGAGAGATCATATAGTCGACTCATTGTTTCACATCACTTTTAGGGCCTTTCAGATATCCATCCTTTCTATTTCTGGTTTTAGGAAGGACGTTCTCGCCGAAATCCTTTGCTTGATCTAGACGCAAGTTGCGAACCGACTTCGTGAAGTAAGTAGGTTCCAGAATATCTAATGTTAAGCCATCTAGGATGTCAAAATGTTGGATAATTCGATCGATTTGAGATTCGTATTTTAATAGCTCTTCCTCTGAAAGGTCTAACCTTGCAAGCCAGGCTAAATGTTTAATCTCATCCTTTGAAACCATTCCGATTTAATTCTCCTCATTCACGGGGTTAGACGATCAATATCTCTTGGGTAGAACGTAGCGTCTCGGATATTCTCGATATTCAGGAGTACCATCATAAGTCTTTCCAAGCCTACTCCGAAACCTGCATGAGGTGGAACACCATAATCAAAAACTCTAAGATGGAAATCAAACTGTTGCGTGTTTAGCCCTTGCTTTTTCATATTTCCTAGAAGTGACTCCTTCCTATTTATTCTGGTACTGCCAGAGGAGATTTCAAGTGAACCAAACATTAAATCAAAAGATTCACAATACTTGTCAGATCTGGAGGTCGGCTTTACATAGAATGGTTTTATAGCAGTGGGCCAGTCTATTATATAGTAAAAAGTATCGCTGTTGAAGACTTCATTTGAAAGTCCTTTCATAATCTGAGGGTTGATATCATCACCCCATCTGATACGTTCACCCTTTGCTTGAAATATATCGATAATCTCATCGTACCTGTATTTTGGGAAAGGTGTCTTGATATTTGGTAATGTGCCATGCATACTTTCCAAATCATCCCGATGACTGTCATTTATCGCGTTGACAATATGTTTTATCATTGCTTCTAGTAAATTCATAAGGTCATTGTAATCTGAGAAGGCCTGTTCAACGTCGATCGAGATTGCTTCTGACAAGTGTCTTTTTGTTCTTGAGGGCTCTGCCCTAAAAATTGGTCCAATCTCGTAAACATTCTCAAAAGCCATCGTTAGCTGTTCCTTATACAATTGGGGACTTTGCGCCAGGTATGCCTCTTTATTATAGTAAAAAATTGGAAACAGGGCAGCCCCCCCTTCAGTAGCTGTTGAGATCATTTTGGGCGTGTTTACTTCAATAAAGCCTTTCGCATCAAGAAACTCTCTAATAGAACTAAGTGCGGTATGGCGAATTCCAAATGTACTTCGTAAAAAATTTCGCCTTAAATCTATAGCTCTAAGATCCAGGCGCGTATCAATACCTACTGTTGATTTATTTGCCTGGATGGTGAACGGTGCTGCTTGCTTAGCTAACGAGAATATTCTTACCTCAGCGGGAATAATCTCTATTCCGTTGGGCGATTTATTTTGTGCTCGAACTTGTCCTCGGACCGCTAAGGACGTGTGATCCTTTATACGTGAGAGTTGATCGAGAATCTTGTCTGAACATTCGCCTCGTTTTGCAGTTACTTGTATTTCACCTAGTCTATCTCTTATTACAACAAATTGAATATTACCGTGACTCCTTGTGCTTGAAACCCATCCCATTACAGTGATCTGCATGGTATCTAAAGTAGGTAGAATCTCTCTAGAGTAATGGGTTCTTCTCCAATCACCTAATTCCTGTTCATGCAATAATTCGCTCAATTTCAAAACCTTTACGATGCTTAAGCTTGTATTAATAAGTTTAATTTATCTTTTCACGTAAGGTCTATTCGGTAAGGATGTTTTGTTTCTCATTGCAATAAAAGAACCAAATGTTAGATTTAGAAATACGCATATATATTTATACTCAATATCTGGAAGCTGAGGTGAATTCTGTTGTCCATCGAGCATAGCGATCAGGGTAATGAAGAAATCGAGAGTAGTGCTGCTGATCCAGGAACGAACGTAAATATTACAATTTCCATAGGCGACATCCGGGTCCAGTTTAATGGATCTGCAGATTCGGTTATCACTTCTGTGATATCATTTCTGACAAAACAAATTCCCACACTGGAACTAGCTAATAGGATTTCACTTAATTACACTATTGCCGAGCTTATACAGTCATACTCAGATATCATCAAGATAACCCCAGAAGGTCCGAGGATATTTCCGATATTGGACGGAGTGGAACTTAAGCTCTCAGACAAGCAGATTGTTGCCCTTCAACTGGTTGCCTCCCGTATCGCAAAGGGACTAGGCAAGGGTGAGGATGACAAATTACGCATGTCTGATCTACAAACGGCAACGGGTCTAAAGTCAAAATCAATTAGTTCAAGATTGTCCGAATTGGTGAAGGTAGGATATGTGCAAAGAGACATCGTGAGAAATGGTGGTGAATTACCAGCTTACCGAATCACCACCTCAGGAATTAGCTGGCTAAATTCTATCCTTGCAAAAAGGAAAAAAATCTAATGAGTGGAATAGCAACTCGCATATGATAAGACTTGTTAACTGAACTGGCTTATTTCAAGTCGCCTTCTGTAAATAGACATAATTACGGGCAGTTCCATTTCGAACTATGATGCCTTCTCTAACCATGTCGGTTAGTGAATGCGAAACTGCCGTTCTGTCATAGCTGTAGCCCCGCCGCAGTAGCTCTTCATGAATTTCTGCTAGAAGTCGCTGAATAGCGAAGTAACCTTCTTCCCACAGTGTTTCCAGAAGTATTCTGCATGTCATACCCGTTTTATGCGGGGATTTTCTTTCTCTCCTAAATACCTCTTTACTAGGGGTAATAGCGTTTGAATCTATCAACATTTTGATATTTTCAACCTGATTTTGCAGTTCAAAAATAGCTACAGCATTCTTTTCATCCAATGGACTTGGATGATCGATACTATCAAGGACGTTGTGAACCACCTCCTTGACTTTGTCTTCTGCACATGTTATTTCGACTTCCCATCCATCGTGCTTCAGCCTGATCTTCACTTCATCCGACTGAGCAGCTAGTGGCGGGGGGCTATCATTCATGTTGAACAAGCAACGTTGGAAAAGTTCACCCTGATAAACTTGTTCCTTTGCATCTTGCGCATCTTGCGCAACATTAATTAACTTCGGTTCGCAGATATTGTTGATCAATATGAATGCAAATGCGCATTTAAACTTCTATCTTGAAAAAGATTGTATAACAGAATTTGAAAACACTTTCAGAAAATCGATGAACACGTGTTTGTCAGATCAATTGACGGAAATTCTCAAGGGGAGGAGAATCATATTTGATTCAATTGAACAAACGACTGTCCCAGTTAGAAGGGATGTGAGCATTGATCGGCCCTGCACAGTAACTCCTAGGGTTGTTCATCCAAGCGAGAAGGTAACCCTTATCAGCGCAATAGATTCAAGTGTTATTCATTTAGCGAGGACAGAGGAAGGAAAGTTGTACGCTGCAAAATCTGGAATCGTGATATCATCTGGTAGAAGAATCCGACGCCATTTCAGGCTAGGTCCAATGCTCATCTACCTCACCGAGGAATTCTTGTGTAACTCTAAGATAGATCACAATTTAGGAAATCTATTGCTTGTTGACAGCAGCATCGCCAAACGTCTTATCAGAATTAGGTTAGAGAGAGCAATTCAACTAGTGCTCTCCAGCCACTTGAATAATTCAATAATACTAATAGATGGAGCTCTGAGGTCCTCCGTACTGGAAGATTACAACTGTACCATCAATAGGATAGTTGAAAAGTCCACTCTATGCAATAATGATGTCATAGGGTTGTCTAAAAACACGAGTATGACGATCCTTAATCAATTTGAAAACCTACTTAAAGCAATTCCTTACTCGGCTTGCATCGATACTGGTTGTGTGATTAAGAGTCTGGCAAGAAATACATTGGGTAATAATTTGCTAGTCAAACTTGGAAAAAATGAAAATGAGTACGTCCTCCGAGCTGACATATGCTCGGCGGATGGTAATGATTTGGATTGTTTAGAGAGACTAATCGGAAATGACATACTCTTTCGTAGCTATCCAGAATCACTTAGGATTGCACATCACATTTCAACTTTCACAACTACAGAGATCTCATCATTAAAGGGATTCATATCAAGGAGCTGTATTGCGGAAGAGGTTGACCAAGCTGCTACTAGAAAGAACATTTTGGGGGTTTCATTTGTTTGAAAATTCTTCAAAAAACGAATGATGAATTGATACTGTTAGCAGTAAAATCAGAAATGGTCTCCAAGGGTGACTACTTCCTGATTGAGGATACTGAAATGAAAAGGCAACTGATAGTCCAAGTGTACAATGAGGAATATCTCTCAAACCAATCTATTATTGAGGACATCGTCAAAGATGAAATTATTCACGCAACCAGTCCTGGAGTTTCATATGATCCGTTAGAAATAGGACTATTATCATGCGTGGTACGTGATTCGAGACTCTTCAAGGCAAAGATACGAGGTTCTTCCGTTGGCGCAAATAACAATATGTCAAGTGATATCTCTTGGTTACCATCGCGAGTAAATTCAAAGATTAGACATCTTACAATTTCTGAACTGAATCAAATACTCAACAGAGGTGGCGAGTCTCCCATTTCGATCGGCTTTGTTGGTAATAGTCAAGATCCCTTCACCATATATGCTGAAGACCTTGATGGCAGGCTAAACATAATTGCAGGTAAGAAAGAATCAGGTAAATCACATTTGTCAAAATTACTTGTCAAGTCCCTCCTAGAACATGGAGCATTTGTCCTTGTCTTTGATCTAAATAATGAATATGCTGGATTAGGAATTAAGACCAATGGATTGGGATCAAACATTGAATCGAAGGTCGTTCTTCTTGAACCAGGGAAGAATTTGCGCTTTTCATTAGAATATTGTGGCAAACCGTCCGTATCTTCCATGCTTAAGAACGCTTTAGATATGCCTCCCACATCATTGCGTGAGTTCTTTAGAATATGGGATAATCTTAACAAAAGACATGCACTAACATTAGAAGCATTTTCAAATGCAATTAATAATTGGAATTTCAATGATCTCGTTCGTGACGCGTTAATCTCAAGGATTCATACGATACGTAACTCGAGGCTATTTCTCAATGACGAGAAAAATGATGAATATGAAGGATTAAGATTCGAAAATTTGATTTCCAATAATGTTCATGGACTGGCAATGATCGTAAATTTGGGAACTTATGCACCGACCATAAGACACATGGTTGTCGAGTTGATACTAAACAAATTAGTTGAGTTGCTCGGAAACAATTTGATACCTCCTATATTTCTCTTTGCAGAGGAAGCCCATCTGTATATCAAGGAGACTTACTGGGACGACATTATCACGAGAATGCGTCACTTCGGAATCTATTCTACGTTTATTACTAACCATCCGGAGGCATTAGGAGAAGGGATCTTGAGACAAGTAGACAACATATTCTTATTCAATTTCGTGAATGAATCAGATTTAGAAAGAATTTCTAAAATTTCCCTAGTTGATAAGGATACGATCAAGTCGATAGTTAGAACTCTTCCTCAGAGGTATTCACTTCTAATCGGAAAAATGGTTCAAGAACTACCAATAGTAGTTAAGGTTCCTCATTTGGATATCAAAACCTATGGAGAAACTAAAAAATTCTTTAGAAGGAAAAGCCCTACCCTTTTATCTTCTAAATAACCGCCTCGTCACCACGTTGTTTTGTTCCTATATCTATCGTGTCGGTGACAGGCGAGATGAATATTTTTCCATCTCCTGCTGAACCCGTGCTTACCGAGTCCAGTATAGCATTAACCACATCTTCTACTTTGGAATCAGGAACCACCGTAACGACATTGGCACGGACCGAAAATTCAGATACAAATCTACTTGTCCCTCTTCCACTTTCAACGATGGGCTTCTCACCCTTACCTCTGCCTTTTGCTTCGAGGATGGTACATCCACCTATACCTGCCTTTTTGAAGGCCTCACTTACAGTGCTAATCTTTTCATTAGGTATAATTGCCTCAATCCGCTTCATAGGCACGTATAAATTAGTTCACGATATAAGTTTTTCAAACTATATTTACGATATAATAAATAAAAGCAAAATTTGATAAAGCGTGAAATTATCACAGAAATTGACCATATCAGACTATATATTTTAGCTAGCGGCGTGGGATAATCTTTTAACCTTTTCATTGACCGGATTGTTTTGTATGTATAGTGCCAAAGCGTCGATCATTGGTTTCATTTTAAAAACTTGAGGAACGACATCAACTGCTATACCGTATTTGCGTAGCTCTCGGGCCGTTGAAGGTCCAACAGCCACTACTATTGTGATCGAATTAAGTGAGGTTTGTAAAGTGTCCCATAATTTGTGTCTCTTTGCAAAATTAATCAGTCCTCTAACCGACGGCGGGCTTGTAAACGTTATGGCATCGATATTTCCTAGATCAATATCCCGTACTAGATTTGTAATCTGGGTTTCATCACTTAGAATGGATTTAAAGCCCATACTCTCGAGAATTCTAGTTTCATTGAGATCACTGGTTTCTGAATATCTATACACAAATACTTCAATAATGTTATTTCTCAATCCTTCAAGTCCATCAACTAAATGTCGGGAAGAGGTGCCATGCCAGATTATTGCGATTTTCTTCGCCGTCACTCCCATACTTTTGAAGAGTTGTAGCACTCCAGTAGACGTGTAATCTAGATTAGGGATTAGAATTGGCCTCAGTCCGAAATTAAATAACGACATCTGTGTTTTTGGACTTCGTGCAACCAATATTGTGTTTCTAAGTATATTGATTAATGGTTCTTTCTTTCCAAGTTCTGAGGACAAATCGATTAGCGAGTATACACTTGGACCTGTCATAAACACGACAAAATCTGGTGTGTTATCCTTGGCAAGTTCTATAAATCTTGATACATCAAGAACTGTACTTTCCTCTCTTTTGATGCCTGTTGTTGGAGCAATGTATGGCCTTCCTCCAAGTGATCTTATGACCTGGGCTAGCTCACCTGCTCTTCTACTCGCTGTAACTGCAATGTTTAGGTTCGATAGGGACAATCCGTTAATTCTAGCTACTCTGATCTCCCAATGTTATGCATCATCATTAAATCTTCTTCGAAAAGCAATAGGTTCTCGGGAATAGCTAATTCTATAGGATCTTTTAGAGACAGCGGCTTTCCGGTTTCTGGAGAAATATTGGATTTCTTCTTGTTCCAGACCGTTGAATTAAAATTAATAATTAGCTGGGTATACTTAGAATAGTCACTGTAATCTCCCTCCACTTCGGGTAGCTTACGCAAATGGATGCTTTCATTGACATTGTCATACATGATCGTCCAGATCTCCTCGGTAATATACGGACATATCGGGGCCAGCAGCGTAAGGATCGTTGTCATACTCTTATGCAGGGTATAGATCGAAGAAAGCCTAGATTGACTGGAACCATCAAGATAAGCTCTCCATTTGACCATCTCAATGTAGTGAGCTGCAAAAATGTTCCAAGTGAATTCTCGGATGGCGTTTGATGGAATAAAGAAGTTAAATTCGGAGTAACCTTTCCTACATTCCTTAACTAGTTTCTGCAATTCTCCCAGCAACCACATGTCACTTGGAGCTAGAGTTGTCGGCTTTTCAGACATACTATCAAATGAGGATATGAACCTCGCAACATTCCATAATTTAGACAAGAAGTTCTTCGCAAGTGATATCTTTTGTTCAGAGCACCGAAAATCATAACCCAAATTACATTCTGATGCAGACCAGAATCTGAACGCATCGGCCCCATATGTATTGATTATGGGTAGAGGATCCATCACATTACCTCTGCTCTTACTCATTTTCTCACCTCTTTCGTCAACTCCAAAACCCATTATCCAGGCCTTTGACCAAGGTAGCTTATCGGTCAACTGAACGCAACGTAGCATTGAATAGTATAGCCAAGTCCTAACGATGTCCTTTGCCTGGGGTCTAATTGAAGCGGGGTAGGGATGTCGTATTCTATCTGATCCCCCGTATTCACCTGTGTATATGGCTGTCAAGCTGGAATCCATCCAAGTATCGAATGTTCGTTCTTCTCCAACAAATTTTCCTGCTCCACAACTGGTGCATTTATCAAATGGTGGGTCCTCTTCCCAAGGTCTGTAATATTTGCCAGAGGGCGGTAGGTTAGGGTAATTGCAATTCACACAATACCAGATAGGAATCTCTGTTCCATAGTAACGTCTCCTTGAAATGGGCCAATCAGTTGCAACTGAATCCAGCCAGCTCATTAGAATTTGTCTGTGAATTTCGGGATAAAACTTGAGCTGGGCTGACATATGCTTTAGTTTGGGTATATACTCAATTTGTTTAAGGTAATAATCTTGCAAGGGAACAATCTCCACTGGGGTTTTGCTTCGCTCGCATAAAGGAGTTCTATGCATGATATCCTCGGTTTTTTGTAGAAAGCCATTTGTCTTTAAGTCAGAAATTATCTTGACTCTAGCTTCTTGGATGGGAAGATTAGCATATGGGCCAGCTTCGGCTGTGGTGCGTCCGTAGATATCTATAGCGATTATTTCCTTCAATCCGAGTTCTCTAAATAATGCGACATCATTTTGATCGCCGTAGCTACAGACCATAACTGCACCGGTTCCAAATTCTGGTCTAGCAGAGTGATGTGCATAAATCGGGACTTGTTTGTCAAAGAGTGGAATAGATACTCTCTTTCCTATGATATTTGTATAGCGTTCGTCATTAGGATTAACTATAACGGCCTGGCAAGCAAAAAGCAATTCTGGTCTAGTAGATGCCACAATGATGCCTTTTGTTTCATCCTTTACACTAAAATTCATGTATACGAGCTTGGTAGGTAGTTCCTCATATACGATTTCCGCATCTGCTATAGTGGTGCCGCAGTCCGGGCATAGATTATTAGGCCTATTAGCAATGTATATCAACTTCCTGTTCCACAGCTCGATGAAAGTACTTTGAGTTAACGCTCTAAATTTACTAGAATCAGTCCTATAATAATTCTTGAAATCTGCACTCAATCCAATCAACTTCATAATCTCGATCATCTCATGTTCAAGTTCGTCCAAAGCGCTTTTGCACAATTCCAAGAATTTTCTTCTATCTGTTTTTCTCATCCTAATTTTGTATTTCTTTTCCGTATAGATTTCAATTGGAAGACCATTTCGATCGATACCTATTGGAAACAGGACATTGAAACCACTCATTCGCGCGGTCCTAGCAATCATATCGATCTGTGCATAATGAGCCGCTGCTCCGATATGCCATGGCCGACCTGAAGGGTATGGGGGGGGAGTATCGATCACAAAAGGGGCTTGTTCTCTATTGATTGGGGTTTTGTCGACCCTAGCACTCTCCCAGTTTTGACGAATTTTCGCTTCATTGTTTGAATTCCATTTCTTCTCTTCAATTCTATGAGTTCGGCTCAATCTTAAAGTAATTCCAAATATTCGATTATTAAACATAATACTGGTTTGCTAAGGTAAAGGGCGAGAAAACATGACACTTTAGATTGCAGATCTGTGGCGATACCTTTCAGTTTTTTTCTCCTCAAAAATTGAATATGTCAATGCGATTTGATGAGGTCAAATCCAGAACATGCAAGAAACATATGTGACCACTTCATAGGATGCTGCTGATGGGTATGGAGATTTTGATGCAACATAAACCGACAACATGGAATCTTTCACAGTTGATAGAAAACCATAAAGGAGAAGAATTACAGATTCTGATAAGATCGATTGAGCAGGCTGCAAAGCGGATTGAAAGCGAACGTGGGATACTTAAAGAGAGCATTTCTTCAAGTCAATTCCAAAAACTTTTGAATCTTGTTGAAGGAATAAATGAGCAGATCAGTATTGTCGTTGGATATGCCCATCTGAAGTATGCGTCTGATACTTCGTCAAATGAGGCCGCTGCCCTGCTAACTAAGATGGAAATGCTGTCAGCAGACGTATCAAACCGCTTATTATTTTTTGACATCTGGTTTAAAAAACAGCTCGATGATAGGAATGCCAATCGTCTGATAAATTCTGCTCCGACCGTCTATAGAGAGCATCTGAAACATAGTCGACTTTTGTCCAAATTCACATTATCTGAACCGGAGGAGAAGATAATTAGTACACTGGAGGTGAGCGGGTCTGGAGCCCTCACAAAGATATACGACAGGATGACAAGCTCTTTGGAATTCGTTGTACAGTTAAAAAAAGGTAAACGGGTCATAGAAAAAAAATTCAGCAATAAGGAAAAGATGCTCTCGATGATTAGGAGCACAAAGAAGGAAGAGAGGGTGTCCGCATACAAGTCACTATTAAAAGAGTACAAAAGAAATAGCGGAGTTCTAGGCGATATTTACTTCAATAAGGTCATACAGTGGCATGACGAATTCATAAAGCTACGTGGATTTAAGAGACCAATCTCGGTACGAAATACATATAACAATCTAGATGATTCAACTGTGGAATCTCTTCTCCAAGCTTGTCGTTCTAATTCGAAGGTATTCCAGAGGTACTTCAAAGAAAAAGCTGCGATGATAGGTCTCAGAAAGCTTCACAGGTATCATTTGTACGCTCCCCTAACTCTGAGTGGGAAGTATCGGGAAAGATTTAGCTACCAGAACGCGGTTAGCGCGGTCATCGACACATTTTCTGATTTTGATCCGAGATTTGGTAGATTTGCAACAAAAGTATTCAATGAAAAACATGTGGATTCCGAAATAAGAAAAGCAAAACAAGGTGGTGCCTTCTGTTACACAGTTACACCAAAACTTACACCATACATCCTTCTTAATTTTGATGGTAGAATTAGAGATGTTAGCACTATGGCTCATGAATTAGGTCATGCTATACATAGTATGGCAGCTTCAGATAAGCCAATATCTGTTGCTCACGCTCCATTACCCTTAGCCGAAACAGCATCAGTCTTTGCGGAAATCCTCCTTAATGATAGACTCCGCAGCAAACTAACACGCGAGCAGAAAGCTATCCTGCTAGCTTCACAGATCGATGATATGTATGCTACTATTATGAGACAAGCCTACTTTACCCTATTTGAGATTGAAGCTCATAAGTCTATAACTGAAAAGAATGCGAATATAAACGAAGTATCAGACCTGTACCTACGAAATCTTGAAGAACAGTTCGGTGATTCGGTAACTGTTTCAGATGATTTTCGCTGGGAATGGTTATACATTCCACACTTATATCATACCCCTTTCTATTGCTACGCCTATTCATTCGGTAATTTGCTGGTCCTGTCCCTTTACCATCAATTCAGAAAAGAGGGTAAGTCTTCATTTATTCCCAAATACTACAAGCTGCTTTCGTCCGGAGGATCTCGCAAGCCAGAGGAAATTTTGTCTGACATTGGAATCGACATCTCTTCTAGAGACTTTTGGCAGCAAGGATTTGATCTAGTTGAAAAAAATGTGCAGGAGCTACGGGACTTGTGACACATGAATATGGAGTTGCTTGCTTTCCTCATGCACAGTGACCGTTCCAGAAGTAAACCCTTAACATAAAAAAATAATGAGTCCTTATTAGGTATTTATGGTATTAGCTACTTTCTCTTAACTAATAGCCGGATGGAAAGCCAGTGCTCAAGCACGAATTAGTTTACGGCTATTCATGTCTACTTCCAGCTCTCAGAATCATGTTCATTTTTGTGGCTACCGTACGTTACGTTTGATTTACCCACCGCTTAAATAAAACTGTCATAAGAAAAAATATAACTCTAATGATCAAGTTAGAAGTAGGAGGCGTGATAAACTGCCAAACTACCGATGCTTCTCAAATGAGGAGCGAATGACAAGGGTCCAAGACTCGTATAAGTTGGGATACCTAGTAGAAGATGTCAAAGTACAGTACAAGAATGCTTTGGATGTGTCACTGGACGAAATTGTTATCGATTCGAAGGAAGGAGACATTGGCTCGATTCCTCGGTGGCTGGCTCAAAACCTCTCAGAGTCAGGAATAGTCACAATACATGACAAGGATGATGCCGCTTACGTCTCCAGAACACTCAACTTGGAGAGAATTGCAAGGGCTCACGATCTTTCAGGCATAAATGCCGACTTTTACATCAGAGTCAACGACTATCTTTCCTCATTACACGAAAAGGATCGGGAAAGAATAATTGTATCACTCAATTCATTCGTAGTATCAAGAATCGAAAAAATTGTCAAGCTGGCTGCTACCTCCACATTAATACCGGCAATAAGAGAAAAATTATCAGTGGAGGAGCGCGAATTGTATGATTTAGTTCAAGAATCGACTACTGCATTCAAAAAAAGGGTTTTAAGAAAATTTGACTGAACAGCAGACCTCTGCGTCTTTAGCTAATGAACTTGAAAGATTTCTACGAGGTTTCAAGGATAATCTAGGCAATTACAAGTACTTTGAAAGAATAAATCACATGATGGCACTGGGCTCAACGTCTATAGTAATCGACTATATTGATTTTGATACTTTTACTCCTGAACTTGCAAAGGAGATAACCCACCGCCCTGATGACATGCTTGAAGCTTTTAACTCTGCAGTCTTGACGGTATTGAACGAGATTCATCCTGATTACGCTGAAGAAATAATCGACAGAATCAAGGTTAGAGTAAGCAATTATTCGGTTCAGAGAACGTTACGTGATATTAATGCAGAGGTAATCGATAAGCTAATAGGAGTCTGGGGTATGGTTGTAAGATCTTCAGAAGTTAAGCCCTTAGCTAAGAGGATCGGGTATAGATGTATGAATTGTCAAACGATTAATGAAGCGCAGCTCAAAGGTCTATTGTTGAAGAAACCTACAAAATGTGTTAATTGTGCAGAAAAGGAGCTTGAAATGGATCCAGAGAATAGTGTCTTTACCGATTTTCAATTGGTACGACTCCAAGAGCTGCCGGAGGATTTGCCTGCCGGTCAGCTGCCACATTATGTGGAGGTGACTGTCATGGGAGACCTCGTCGATCAGTGTCGTCCCGGTGACAGGATTATGCTAACTGGAATTGTGCGAATTGAGCAAGAGCAAATTTCTCCACAGATCAGAACCAGTCTATTCAGACTTAGAATGGAAGGCAATAATATTGAATATCTTGGTGGAGGAATTGGCAATAAGGACTCGCGCACAATTGAGCGTCTAACTATAAGGAGCGAAGATGAAAGACAAATCATAATTATATCTAGTAAACCTGATGCTTATGACAAATTAATTGCATCGTTTGCCCCACATGTATACGGACATGAAGTGATAAAGGAATCCATATTATTGTTAATCGTTGGTAGTTTAACAAAGAAACTTAGTGACGGATCAACCAGAAGAGGAGATATGAATGTCTTCCTAGTAGGTGACCCGGGTACAGCAAAATCAGAAATGCTAAAGTTTGCGGCAAAGATAGCTCCTAGGGGACTTTATACTTCAGGGAGAGGCTCTACTGCGGCTGGACTTACTGCAGCTGTAATTAGGGATAAAACTGGTATAATGATGCTAGAGGCAGGAGCAGTCGTATTGGGCGATCAAGGATTAGTTTGCATAGATGAATTTGATAAGATGAGACCGGAAGATCGATCTGCGTTACACGAGGTAATGGAACAACAAACTTGTTCTGTTGCGAAAGGAGGAATTGTAGCTACGTTGAATGCAAGAACATCTATTCTGTCTGCTGCCAATCCAATGTATGGAAAATACGACCCTTTCAAGAATATAACGGAAAACGTCAATCTGCCTATCCCCCTCCTTACTAGGTTCGATCTTATTTTTGTGGTTCGGGATACCCCTGAAAGAGAAAAAGATAGTCGAGTTGCAAGCCATATCCTGGAAATTCATAGGGATACTAATCGAGCTGCTCAACCTGCCATTGATACAGAATTGCTTAGTAAGTATTTGGCATATGCAAAGCAAGTCGAGCCTTCTCTATCGAATGAAGCAATGGATATAATTAAGGACTATTATATGAAAATGCGAAATGTAGAAGCTGAGGGAATGATCACTGTTACCCCTAGACAACTTGAAGGACTCGTGAGGTTAGCGACTGCCCGAGCCCGATTGTTGTTAAAGGATAGAGTGGAAACTGATGATGCCGAACGTGCAATATATCTGGTGCAAAGAATGTTAGAGACGGCTGGTATGGATGTAAATACTGGGAAGGTAGATCTAGGGGTACTTCACGGTAAACCACACAGCGAAGTCTCTAAACTGAAGCTATTTATAGAGATATTTAACGCCCTTGCAGGCGAGGATAAGAATGACGTGAGTGAAAGAAACTTCATTGACGAACTCATAAATACTGGAAAATTTACGGAAGACGAGGCTAAGACGTATCTAAGAAAAGCCATGCAAAACGGACAAATCTTCGAACGAAAAGCTGGATTTTATGCAAAGGCTTGAGCTCGGCCTGCTTACAAACGTGTATTTGATCGCTTGAGTATAATTTTATTAACGAAAATTCAACGTCGCCGTAAGTGTCGTAGATTTGTCGATTATAGTATATGGTAAGGTTAGTCCTAATGTCCATTGCGAGGACTTGAAAATGTGTTCAGCAGAAAAAAAATAACTGACATGTAATAAGAGCTACTATCTTTGAAGGAAATGTACCCCGATCAACACTATATCTTATTTATGACAGACGTTTATAGATACAATTTTCTTAGGACTACATATTTAATGTACTACTATGTATTCAATTCAATTCATGTACTCAAAGTAAGATAATGATTAATTCCAGAAGTTAGACATGTTCATAAATGTGATGCATATTATGGCCAATAGCGTTGTACAAGATAATCAACCTTGATGAACAATGACATCAGAATATCCTTTATCTAACGAATCTTTGAAATTGACCTTAAGGTAAACTATACATAAATTTGTTCCTTGATCGATCTTTTTGTATTGTTGACTCGGTTTAGCCAAACATTTGAGGTGCCTCATTGTTTCTAACAAATGTTAAATATACTTCCTCCCTAAGTAAGACAGAGGATGCGTCGAAGTATTCTTGCTGTTATTATAAGTGTAATAATTGTGTCATCAGGGGTGTTAATAGTAGTATATGGTTTTAACGTATTCTCTGCGGATTACAATCTTGAATTAGATCCTCTTAAGGACGAGCAAAACCTCTTTAGTACCGCTAGAGTCGCACTTTCCAATACTGGTAAGCTTCCTCTGACCAACGTAGTCATAAATTATGGTGGGCAAACTACTGAGTCAGTAGATTCAATTTCACCAGGACAGAAATTGCTGTTATCACCGCCTGGGAATGCCCCGCTCGACTTCGTTACTGTTACTACTGGGGAGGGCCTGAACCTGACGAAGACGTATAGAACACCCATCAAACTACCAGGAATGATGGGATCATAGTACCGGCCATAGTGTGATACCGGCTGCACTTCTTGGGCTAACTAGCTACATCTGCATCCATGGACTTAATCGAAAGGCATTTGCATGGATAATACTATATCTAACACGCCTTTCATGGTTGTAGGCAGGATAAATGCATATACATGAAATGTAACCTACAAAATAATACTTCCATATGACCAATTCCTATTTAGATGTTGATAATATGTAGTCATATCTAACAATTTACCCGTTTTATTATTATGCAAAATTTACAAAAAAAAACACAGCTGAAATATTCTCGCTGCGCAAAACTTAGCGAAATTTAATACGCACTTGTTCGTTCATTTCGTTGTTACTAGCTATGTTTACAGGAATTATTGAAGGGTTAGGTGAAGTGAGATCTATCTCCAGTTTGAACAAAAAATTGGGTCGGCCTGCCCACATGAGGTTAAAACTGAAAATCCCGGTAAGATTACTGAATGGGCTCAAGTTGGGTGACAGTATGAATCTCAATGGAACCTGTTTGACAGTTATGAACAAACGAAACCAAGTGGTCGAATTCGAATTAGTGCGTGAGACTACTAAGAGATCACAGATGGGACAATTGAAAAAGGGAGACTTAGTCAATATTGAGAGAAGCCTACGGTTGGGCGATAGACTAGGCGGCCACATCGTCTTAGGGCATACAGACGGAACGGGAATTGTTGATGAAGTTAAAAGAAAAGACACGGAGACAAAAATGTGGATCAAATGTGAGGATCATTCACTCATGCCTTATATTGCCCAGAAAGGCTCTGTTGCAATTGATGGCATTAGTCTCACTTCAAATGATGTGGATGGGAAAAAGAATAGATTTTCTGTTTCACTTATACCCTTTACGCTGGAAAATACTACCTTAGGTTTAAAGCGACATGGAGATTTAGTAAACATAGAGATTGACATACTAAGCCGATATGTGCTTAATTACCAAAATTTTGGTAATAACTAAAAAATTAGTAAGATATATAACAAATTGATGTCGACTAGTATTCGATTGTATTCACTTGAAGATGCAATAGTTGCATTCTCAGCTGGCAAATTTGTACTTATACATGACGACGAAGGGAGAGAGAACGAGGTTGATATGGTGATCGCATCGGAGTTCGTAACCCCTATGCACGTTGGCATTATGCACAGGCATGCAGGTGGTTTAATTTGTACTGCAATCACCCACGAAGCTGCGTCAAAATTGGGCTTAATGTACATGCATGACATCTTGGAACATATGTCTACTACTGCTCCTAAGCTTTCGAAGCTTGCTTTCAGCAGGGCCCCATATGGTGATAGGTCAGCTTTTTCTATTTCAGTGAACCACCGTGATACCTATACAGGCATTACTGATTACGACAGGGCATTAACAATTAATGGAATTGCAGACGTGTGTAGAAACATTGACTCGGATGGGCCGGAAAGATTCTCCAATACCTTCAGGGCTCCAGGACATGTTCCGATCTTGATTGCATCGAAGGGACTACTAAATAACAGAATAGGCCATACTGAACTGTGTATGTATTTGGCTCAAGTTTCAGGGCTTACTCATTCAGTCGTCGTGTGCGAGATGCTTGACGTAAATACACATCGTGCATTGACCATTGACGGGGCTCTAAAGTATGCTAGGGAGAATAACATCCTTATACTTGAAGGCAGCCAACTAACAACTTATGCTAAGGCGGTATAATGAAATTCTTTGGACAAGATCAGGATAGCCATAGTTGTATCTGAATTTAATAAAGAAATCACTTATAAAATGTCTGATCTTGCAAAGGAAAACATTTTCAAGCAAAATGATGTCACATTGAGCTATTTGTGTTATGTTCCTGGTTGTTACGATATGCCTCTGATCATTAACGAGTTATTAAAACGAAGGGATGTTGATGCAGTAATTACACTCGGGGCAATTATCAAAGGAGAAACAAAACATGACGAGCTGATTGCAAATAGTGTAGCAAAGAGCTTCATCGATCTTTCATTAAAGTATAGGAAACCTGTCATACTTGGCATCGGTGGGCCAGATATGACTCTTCAACAAGCACGAGATCGAGTTGAGATTATTTCCTCAAGGACAGTAATTGCGGCAGTTAACATGACGCGACGCCTAAAAAAATTAAAAACGCAAAGATCTGGATTGAGTACTTCTCCATTAGTGATAGTGTAGATAGATATGCATTTAACAGTTATCAAGATAGACAGATATGGACCATGGACTCTAACCCTTGGCAGCGATCGAGAATCAGCACTCCAAATGCTTCAAGCAAGGATCTATTTTGATATCCAACGGTTATTTTCTGAAAAACATTGCATTGTCTACCCTAATAGATTTGATGAATACTTTGCTATCACCAATGGATTGCTAATTTCAGATTTAGTGGATATACAAAGAGAGCTTACCAAATTATATCCGCAGTTGGGATTTTCAATGGCCTTAGGGGACGGTGACACTCCTACTCAGGCAGACAGAAGCGCTTTTGATGCTCGAAAAAATGGTGTTCAAATCGCGTCCCGAGGAATCTATGGACATGACTTACATGGAAACCAACTAGGTAATCATATGACTGATATCCGGATAATGCATATCGATGTTAGTGGGCTCAGTAAACTGAACTTGGAAATGTCTCCTTATCAAGTAACATCCATGATTTTCGGCATATATTCACGTTTAGTTGATAAATTTATGGAAAAGGATTGCCTTACTTTTTATCTTGGAGGGGATAATTTTATGGTGGTAGCAAGCAATATACTCAAAGAAGAAGTAGAAAATATACTGCTTGGAATTACAGAAGATACACGTATTCCTCTTAATTGTGGAATCGGAAAAGGAAAAACAGGGAGACAAGCCGCCATGATTGCAACAAAGGCCCTTGACAAAATTAGAGAATTAAGAGATAATGGTACACACGTTTCAATTTATGAGATATAATGCCTGTTCTCATAAAGAACGCAAGTCTCCTGAGAGGACCAGATCTAATATTTGTTGAAAGAGGAGTCATACAGATCTCTGACAAGGGTATCATTACTAGGGTTGGAACTGACAGGGAACTTAACCACATAGATAGGGGATCATCAATTTTTGATGCGGAAGGTCTTTTGCTTCTTCCTGGGCTAATAAATGCGCACACGCACGTCGGAGATTCTATTGCAAAGGACTTTACCTCAGATCCCGATTTGTCGTCGACTGTTGATCCAATTGTCGGAATAAAACGAAAGATCCTTTCCAGAACCGATCCTATCCACCTGGAGGCATTCATGAGAAATACCGCGGTCTCAATGTTAAAAAGTGGAATTGTAGCATTTGCAGATTTCCGTGAGGGAGGTCTGGATGGCGTAGAGCTATTAAGGAGAGCAGTCTCCGGTTTAAAGATTAAGCCTTTAGTATTAGGTAGAATAGAGAAGTACTTCGAGCCTCCTACTTATCCCCAATCTAACCCAGACACCGACACCAAAGAATCATCAGTAGATTCTTCTGTCTTACCACTGGAGGTATCCGATGTGCTTGATGTTTCAGATGGACTCGGAATAAGTGGGACAAATGAAAACACCAATAGGTCGCTAACTGAGTATTCCAAGGCAATTAGAAACTACAATAACACAAGTAGCCAGGGGAACAGAAGATTACTTGCGATCCACACTGCCGAGTCTCAAGATACGAGCGCTCTGTCCATTAGGAAGTTTGGGGTGACTGAAGTTGAAAGATCAATCAAGTTTCTCCAGCCTGACTTCGTTGTACATATGACACAAGCGACTGATAAGGACATTGCTGCCATAGCCACAAATAAAATAGGTGTAGTGGTTTGTCCGAGATCGAACGGATTACTAGGTTGTGGTATCCCTAGAATTGCTGATATGATGAACAACGGTTGCATAGTAGGATTAGGAACTGATAACGTTATGCTCAATTCTCCAGATTTATTCAAGGAAATGGACTACATTTGGAAGGTTTCTAGGGCTACAGATGCACATCAGATAAGTGCACGGGATATATTGAAAATGGCCACTGTTAATGGAGCTGAAATTCTCCACCTGAATTCTGGTTGCATCGAACCTGGTCGATCCGCTGACATGATGTTCATAGATAAGAGACATGTTGACCTCTATCCCATCCACGATCCTTATGCTTCTATAGTACAAAGGGCCAGTCAAAGTTCGATCATGGGTATGATGATAAACGGAGAATTTGTAACATTGAATTCGTGAAAGAGGCAATTAAGCAATTGAAGATTGTTATTAATGCAGCAATGACAGCAGACGGAAAAATAGCTACGAGAAAGGGAAATTCAGCTATATCGTCAAATGCTGATTTGAGAAGAGTACATCAACTAAGGAATTCAGTAGATGCAATAATGGTCGGTATTTCTACAGTATTAACAGATGATCCCCAGCTGACAGTTAGATTTGGCACGGCAGGCTCAAGGTCCCCTGCAAGGGTGGTAGTTGATAGCACTGGGAAGATTCCTTCAAGTTCTAGGCTCCTGAAAAAGGCTAATGAAATAAACACCATAGTGGCTACCTCCAAAAGGATTACTTTTGATAATATCCGTCGAATAGAGAGTACTGGCGCAAAAGTTCTAGTTGCAGGACGAAATAAAGTTGAGCTTAGGAAGGTTTTCAGAATACTGGAAGAAATGGGTTATAAGAGAATTTTAGTGGAAGGAGGAGGAGAGCTAAATTGGTCCGTTCTAAAACTTGGTATTGTTGACGAACTAACAATCACCATATCTCCTCGGATAATTGGCGGGAGATCTGCAACCACGTTAGTAGAGGGTGAAGGTTGTAATCGGATTTCTGAAGGCATGCCACTAAAGCTTAGAGATGTAAAAAGGCATGCAAACGGGGAAATAATCTTATTCTATGAACTCTAAGCCTTGATCATCTCTCATCTATACTATGCGGATCACATGTTCGAAACATAAATTGTGCTTTTTGATTTGGTACGAAATTTGTCGTGAGCAAAAAGCTGCTTGTGGTTGATAAAATTAAAATTAGTCAATATAGTCAAATGTACGATGAATAGGAAGGAATTATCTAATAATTGTAAAAATGGAAATCATATTGATTGCGAAGAATGTGTGTGCAAATGTCACATCCCTGGTACTATGGAATACATGTCACGAAATATAGCACGGTTAGAGAAAGAGCGTCCTGGGTTGGGCGAATCACTTCCGGCCTTCACGCAGTAGAATTACATCTCAAATCCAATAGAAGTGGGAAAATGGTTAGCCTTAGGTCAAATGGAAATAGAGCGCTCATACCCTGAGACAAGGAGTTAAATGCGCCCAATTCTCTACCCTGTCCTAGGAATTTACTCCTTTATTTCAAGCATTTTTCTCATAGTTGAGTCAAATTCGACGTAATAATGACTATGGATTGATGCCTTTTGACAATCCGGAGAAATCTGATGACTGACTCTGTTAGTTCTGTAGTGACTATTGTATCATACTTGACAAGTCCAAATTGAAGAATTCCTTCAAAATCCCAATATATGCCTTCACTGGGGGAGGTATTTCGCTTTCGCATGCAATACCTATGTTCCAAGCGTTTATCCAGATAACCATGCATTGAACCATGATCACGAATCGCTGGTACTCTCCTGGGACTACATCCATTTCCGTAACATATCTGCTTGCTATGTTCCATGATCCCGTAAAGTCTAAGCACTTGGTACCGTGAATGGTTTCAATCTGCTCCTGCAAGTCTTTATAAAATTCAAAAGGTTTCATAGTCATGAAGAACGGAAAACTTACTTTTGATGGTTTGATTAATCCAAGCGGAGATAGAATTGTCAGTATCCTGATGTTATCCTTTGTCTCTTTCTTGAATTTCGCCGTCATTTGATCTGCGATTTGTTCGTCATTAAACCAAAACAAAACTACTGTCGCGTCAGAAAGACTAACGTTTCTAATATCATCAACAATTATTTGTGCATTCTTCAGTCTTCTTATCCTTTTTTTTGCCACGGAGGCTATTTCATCTCTTTTCTCGACACCAATAGAACGTTTCACGCCAAATTCCTTGGCCGCAATTTGTACCGTGTTCCCTACCCCACAGCCAAGATGATAAAAGATATCATCATTATTAACCTCTCCAAATCTAAAGATTTTTCTCACCACATTTTCAGGTAAAGATATATCATCACCCGTTAAAACATTCTCCGGTAACGAAGACACAAACTCTGAAATGTCCAATCTAAGTTTCTAGATTCCGTGACTATAAATACCATCGTCTTGATTGCATCGAGCTTGCAACTATGTGACCAGGCTTGAAAACATAGGAATTTTCTCAGAGGGAAGTTGCTTTTGCCTAATGCATTTCTATTTGCAGATTTGCAAGAATAAGAAGCAAGTAAAATCACAAAGGGTTCGCTTTGACATAGCGGAAGCAGATGGCTTTCTGAACTGCTCACAAAATTTGGTATGTTTAATTGACAAGTCTGAGTCGTTCACAGAAATTAAGCTTCATTAAAAACTGGTTGAGTGAGTGATTGAACGGGTAATCATCATTAAAGACAGATCCCTGTAATCTTTATTACGGCTAAATATAACTCAATTACAATAAAATTGAGGAGGTTTTAAAAAAATTGTAAAAAAATTGCGGTAGTTAAGGTAATTTGATCGCTCGCTACGATTAACCTTCTTCCCAGCCCTTTTCAAATACACCATTCTTGTGAAGAGGAACTGGCGCACCTGAAGTGTATTCCATAGGCCTCATCCAGAAAATAGCATGGGTTGGACAGACCCCTATGCATGCTCCGTCTGATATGCATCGTTCAGGGTAAAAGATAAATGCTTTTCCTCTTTTCCATCCCTCTACCGGCTTTACCCTCAGTACATCTGGACCTAAAGCTGTACAAATCTCTACGCAGAGAGCACAACCAATACATCTCTGTTCGTCTACATCTGGAAGTATAGCAATTGGCATCTTCTAATTCACTAATGGTGCATCTCTTTGAGACTATTTAAACACTATGTCAATTGTAAAACAGTGTTATATCATCTAATGAAACGAAGAAATAAAAAACAAATACAAAAAATTACCAGAATTTATTTACTTGTTTATTTTTTTGTCATTCTAAGAACGTCTACTTGTCCGCTGTGTAGCCAATCCTTTAGCTCTTCGTGACTTGGCTTGGCATCATGTTTCCCAGCTAAATGGAGATGCAATAGTACATAGTTAACCTGATTTAGCAATGGTTTGTTTTGCTCATCACCCTGTCGACTCTTCTTTTTCAAATCGTCAGGAACAGTAGCCCACCATTCTTCGAATTTTCTAACCATATGTCCAAATTCTATTGGAAGTTAATAAGCCTTTTGGGAACATACAAGATTCTATTTTACTGGGTCGAGTTTGGTATATTAGTTGATTACAGATATAACAAAAAAAGGTAGACTTAGGAACATATGCCTTTCGATCGCCAGGACTTGCTTGATGCATATCAAGAGTATCTAAATTTTAGGAGAAGTTCACGCTATCAAGATCACGCTAGATATATTTTCCCTTTTTTTGAAGGTACATATTTTGCCTACCGCAAAATTGATGTCTTAAGGATCGTTACTATTGCAAGAGCGATATCCTCCGAGCCGCAATACTTGGACATAGGCTGTGGATATGGAGATTTTCTTAACAAAGTCATTAAGTATATCCCCAGTGCCATCGGTATTGAAAAAGACGCAACAATTTACTATTGCTTGAAAAGACCCAAACCTGAACACATTGTCTCACTCCCAATAGAATGCGTGACCCAACCAATAGATGTCGCATTCGTTGGATGGATGGAACCGGGAGTAGACTTCAGGCTTCGTGTAGCTGATATAGCTAAATGTGTCATAACTACTTTCGACCAAGGTGGACAATGTGGGATCAATGGCGGTTGTGAATATGAAGAATTCGGATACAGCCGTGTTGCATGGTGGCGGACTCCTTCATGGATTGATGTAAATCATGAGTTAATGAACAGATACTATACACAACAGTTGATTAATGACGACGTCCTTAGAAATTCGTTGATAGACCTTCGATCTGCACACAACCTTTGGTACGTCTATGTGCGAGACGAAGACCTGAAAGACAAAATCAATTCGCACTTGATCAATTGGTTAAAGAAAGAAGGCCCCATTTCACAGACTGAAAAATTTGAGTTTGAGAACATACTTGAACAATGTGGGTTTCAATATGATATCAGGCTACCTTCCACGCATGCAAGCGATAAGCTATGGGAAATACACTTTGAATAATTTTCGGTTTCAAGTCTATCATTGGGAGATTTAATGGTGTGTGAAAAGCGCTCAAGGCAAGTGCGGTGAGAATTTATCCACATTAGATCATTTCGCTTGTGCATTTCCAGATTCACCAAAAGATATTTCAGTGATCCGCTCTACACTCACGATCTCGTACTGAGATGTTGAATATCTGCTACCACCCTATTGACTTTATCTCGAATCCTCGTACCTGTAAATTATCAATAGATAATTTCATAAATGAATTCAAAGTCTAATAATCAAGTCGTTAAATGGGTGGCAATATTTCGGATTCGTTTAGGTTGGTCATAACTGGGAATCCAGGCGTTGGTAAACACACCACAGCGTTTGAGCTAAGAAAAATTTTGGAGTTCGCTGTTATCGATATTAATGATTTGGCCGTTAAAAATCAAGCCTTTCTGCAAGTGCCTAGCCTAGAAATTGATTCAAAGAAGATAACAACTATAATAAAGTCAAAGCTTGGAGAATCACAAAGAACAGTTATAGTGGGACATTTAGCGCCTTATGTCTTAAAAAAGGAATGGATCGACCTAACAATAGTGCTGCGGAAGTCTCCATATGCCATTCTTAGCACCTTGGAAAACAGAAAATATTCTGCCGAAAAGATTAGAGAAAATGTAGCCAGCGAAATTTTAGGAGTAATATTGTACGACTCGGTTCAATGCTTTGGAAAAGAAAAAATCGCCGAGTTAGATACGACTCAATCTACACCGGCCGAGGTTTGTGAGAAGATAATTTCCTTATTAAGTGATAAGACGGTTAGAAAAATTGGGGTTGTTGACTGGCTATCTCTGGTATACGAAAAAGGTGATGTAGGACGATTCCTAGAATATTCGTAATTATTAAGACCGTCGTGTCATCTAGTGGGTATTATGAGTTAATCAATTGTGGCCCGAGGAAATTGGTCCTTTTGCACTTGTATGATATTTCCTAGCCATAATATTTCTTAGCCATGTCTTCATTGTAATTCAAATATATATATCCAAGTCTATAAAGCCGGTGTAAAGATCATGTCCACAGTGTTAATACGCAAATTCGGCGAAGAAGCAATTCAGTTTCTTGGTAAAAAGGTTTCTGTAGAAACTTCTGATCAGAGAGTATATAAAGGAACTTTAACTGGCATCGACGAGAGACTCGACTTGGTCCTAAATGATGTTGAAGGTACTGGTATACTGAAGATGATCATCAATGGCGTATATGTGAAGGAGATTAAACTAATGGAGAAGCCCTTTGATTTTAAAGCCCTTTCCGAAAGACTTTCAAAGGTTTTTCCTGGTCTTGTAAGAATTAGAGAAGATGTAGGCGCGATTATAGTTATGGATAAGATAAAAGTAACAGAAACCGGTATTGAAGAAGGATCTGGTTTAGCAGCTGATAGAGTTAGAGCCATTTATGATGAGTTCATGAGGGAGAACAGGAAGTAAATTTGTCCTTTGAGGTCAGATATACTGACCTAGCTGGTAGAATAGGGCAAGTGAAGACAATGCATGGAGTCCTGGAGACTCCGGCTTTTCTTCCTGTTGTTCATCCCCTTGATCAAGCAATACGGCCTCAATTTTTGAGAGATTTAGGATTCAGTGCCGTAATCACCAATGCGTACATCACGCTTAAGCGTCATAAGGAACAAGCAATTCAGAGGGGGATACACAATCTAATCGATTTTGACGGAATAGTGATGACTGATTCGGGAGGCTATCAGGTGTTGGAATATGGCGATATTGAAATAGGACCAGAAACTATGGCAAAATTCCAATTTGATATTAAGAGTGATCTGCCCGTAATTCTAGACAGACCAACTGGCTATAGATTGGATTATGGGCGAGCTACAGATTTTGTGGAGGAGACTCTCCTAAATGCCAGATCTACTGTAAGTGTGATTAAAGCGGAGATCGATCATCGAAATCATTTAGCTACAGATGAAATGAGTAACATAGAGGGGCCGATTTGGGTTGGTACTATTCAAGGGGCAGAACATCTCGATTTAGTCAAGTATTCTACTAAGGAACTTGCTAAAATCGGATTTGAATTCTTTGCGCTTGGGAGTCCCGTCGAAGTCATGGAAGCATATGATTTTCGTCTATTAGCGAAGATGATCCTATCAGCTAAGGAGTTCATACCCAATAAACCATTACATCTGTTTGGGGCAGGTCACCCACTTGCCATTTCCCTTGCTGTGGCGCTGGGATGCGATACTTTTGATTCTGCTTCCTATATACTATACGCACGTGACAATAGATACATTACTCCCTATGGAACTGCTAAACTCAATGAATTGACCTATCTTCCTTGTAGCTGTCCTGTATGTAGTGATCATTCGGTAAAGGAATTTCGAAGTATGGATAATAGTACTAAGACAATTGAACTGGCTAAACATAATCTGTATATCCTGAAGTTAGAGATCAACGTCTTGAAACAAGCGATAATGGATGGTAGGCTGTGGGAATATGTAGTACAAAAAGCACGCTCACACCCAAAGCTCATGGAGGCATTGGCTTACATAAAAGATCATCCGATTATGGAATCTGGGACCAGGAGATTCAAAAGTAAGGCGGCTTTTTTCTATGATTCAATAGATTGTTACAGGCCAGAAGCAAAGCAATACAGAGAGATGGTTGCCAGGTTTAAGTCGTTTAAGTCACGTGTGTTGTTCTATCCGGAACAAGACTTGAAGCCTTTTTATTCTAGCAATCAATACATTGATCTTATTAAGGAATATGAGGGATATCAGATTTGCTCGTATAGTGCCTTTTTGGGAATAATTCCGGTGGAATTGTGTGATATATATCCCGCTGCTCACAATCTGTCGAATCAGGCAGATGACGAAATGACGGAGTATTCGTATGACGAAATTATCAAGGCTTTGAAGGCATTTCTGAACTTGAACCATTTTGAAGAAGTTGTAATCTACGCGGATAAGGGTGTCAGAAACAGTTTGAATAGAAATCCACTAAATCATAACAATATAACGATTCTTGAATATGAGGATAACAGAAGATAGTTTACTCGAATAGCCAGGACAACAACATGTCCTGGGCAATAATTTAGCTACTATTTCATATTGCGTGTAGCAGAGAATAAGGAAAAAACAAATTCGATATATTTTCTTAGGAATAATTGCGGGAATAAGTCGAGCCATAGTCAGGTCTCATGACGTTGCTCATTCCTGCTGCTGTCGTGTATCCGATCGATAGTATCGGTAAGAATTCCACGCTAACGGACCGCGTTCCCAGAAATTATTAGACGTTAGATTACTACCTAACTTTCTAATGCTTAATAAGCTACTTCTACTGCGTTCTTAGTCTCCTTTGGGAGTTCTCTAAATCCGTCCTTATCTATAATGACAACGTTAATACCATCGCCTGTGCCCGCATTTCTTCGGATGGCTGCAGCAATTGCACGGATAGCAATTTTGTAACCATCATCTACTTTCAAATTATCCCGGAATTCAGTTTCGAGATATCCGTATGCAACTGGAGAACCACTTCCCGTCGAGATGAACTTTTCAGTAGTCATTGATCCAAACAGATCAATATTATAAATCCGCGCTACTTCTTCGGAGTCGTAGCCAGCCATTATGATCTGCACGTAAAACGGAAAATATCTTTGATTGAAGAGCACGTTCGAGCACAGTCTAGCGGCAGACTTGACTGGCATTATTTTTCTGTTCGAAATTCTAAATATATTGGCATTGTACCTCATGATGTCGACTAGATTTTGAGCGTCTGCTACACCCCCTGCTATTGTCATGCCTAGGTGCCTATCGACCTTCTGAATTTTCATGACATGTCTGTCTGCAATGAAAAATCCAGCACTTGCCCTTGTGTCAGCAGCAAGAACTACTCCATCGCTACAGGTCAAGGCACATGTAGTAGTACCTTTCTTCATATGCTCTAGAACATACTTCGAGTATCCGCTATTCTGTAAATCCATTCTACAGGTATGAAACGGGTACTAAATTTAAGTATTCGCAGTGCGTCAATTAAGTGTTAATTAGAGATTTCTATAAATATCGCGTCAACATGACCAGGATAAGTCAAAAGAAAACGTAGTTCAATGGCAGTATTAATGCTACCACAATGTTGTCGAAATATTGGAAGTTGCTTATATTAAATTTCACTTTTCAAAACTAAGGAGAAACCTTTGTCAGATGGTTAGTTCCGATTCCGTTGAACTACTCGTATTCTAGAACTCGAATTTTGTATTTGAGCAAAATAGCTCTTCTATCCATAGCTTCAAGCACTTCCTTGTAATGATATTATAAAGGAAAGGCGTTACTGAGAGTAGGTTTGAAGCGGTTACTTTTTTGCTTCTCCCTGTTATTCTTCTGACTGTTCGCTCCCCAACGTTATCTTCTTCTGAGTTGTATGATCCACGGTATCTCAGAACCATCATGAAACTATTACGCTAAGGGGTAAGTGGGTCTAAAAATCTCAGGAGGCGGTGCCATAGCTACTAACTATCTGAACTATCTATCAGTTGAAATCGACTAGATAACAGTAGGGCGTAACGTACCATACCATCATCGGTAAAGTATGGTATAACTTAAGAGAAGCCTATGCAATGATGTTAACTATATATTCTATACTCTACTATACTCTACTACACCATGATCAAAAAGGGTCTGACGAATAAGCCCAAGAGTAAAAGGGAGCAAATTTGGCGATTAGCCTTGGGCGGAGAATTAACCCCAAATGAGATAGCCTTGAAAGCAGACACTACGGTACAGAACGTATGGAAGGAGACTAGCATATTAAGGTCGAGAGGGGGTTTAGCTATCCGCAAAACTACTGCACAGCAATCGAATAAGAGTGAGATGATTTACCTCAATCCAGGTGAGGAACAAAACAGCACAGGCATTCTTGGTTTAAGCAAGATACGGCATAGGACTCCAACTTCTGTTAATAGTTTGATCGATGTCCCAGAATTGGATTCCGCGGGACTAAAAATTCTCTATGGGGAATTCAAATCTGGAAAAATGCCAATAGACATTTTAGCTGAGTACGGTTTTCATCCAGAAATTGTAGAATGCGAATACCAGAGGTTCATGCAGCTTAGCGAACGGGATAATGGTGATTTAATGAAGCGTATTATCCTGACTTTGACACGCAAAGGTTATGTTGACGAGTCTGGTAGGAACGAAAAGATCAAAGCACTCATCAAACTCTATCGCCAGAGAGGCTATCTATTAAATAATGAAATTCTCAATCTCTTGGAGCTATACGTTCAAGAAGAAGTGCAGGACGAGACGGATTTAATGCTCATTGATACATATCGGAGACTGCCGAATGGGTTCAGTAGAATTAGGTGTCGTCAATGTAAAGGGATGTTAGGTGATGCAATTTTGTGTGACAAGTTACCGATAGGGAAGAAACTACGCGAGGAGTATGATGAAAAGTTACTGTGCGAAGTGTGTCGCCATGATCTCGATAATCCTGACTGATAGTCAGTAGCGTTAATGTATTAACCGTATTACTTATATTAATGTGAACGTAAAAATCACATCAGGATGAGAACATTGGAAGTTAGATTCCTATCAATAGTAAAAAAAATAGTAAGCAGATAAAAAGGTGGGTTGAGTAAACTTCTATTCCAATGACATATGTATGATATTCGAATATTCCTATTCAAATAGAAAATGTAGTGCAGCAGATTAGAGTAAGAGCAGCTGCTAGAACTAAAGCTATAGCATACTTATGTGAAGAGGTATTTTTTCTTCTAGATAGAAGAGGTTACATTAGTTTGATTAAAGTACACTCCTGGAGGTTTCTCCTGATATCGCACCCATTATGCCATTAACTGCTCGAGGCCCATTCGTGACACGGACAAACGAATACCAAATTCTTATCCACAGCTGCAAAGAAAGATAGAAGAGTAAATGGCCGTAAAAAACAAAACTCTCATCTTGCGCATACTTAAGGATCACATGTCTGTCTTAAATCAAGTTACATAAATTCTATTAATCTTGGAATTCAAGAATTGGATCATTTCAGAATGCAAGCATTTGTCAGACATTTTCATATATTTTTTGTTACCGATCGATGCTATGAAAACTGATATCATGTTTAAGAAACGCACAAGGAATGGACCGAGGACTTTCTTAACTTAGGCTCAAATGGAACGACAGATAGAAAATCGGTAAGAAATATTGACTAGATTGCATTCAACAGATATGATTACGCAAGAGAATAGAATTATGCTACCTCTGCAGGAGGAAAAAATCCCCAGTTTTGTACAGGAAGTCTTAGTTGGGCTTGGAAGGATCAAGAAAACCTGGTCCACTGATTTAATGCATCCCACGATGGAAACGAGCTATCTTCTAATCAAATCCTTTCTCTATGTCTTTACTACAATATCAATCAATCCTCTATGAATTTGGCTTGTCTAAAATCGTCAAAGTAGTAGGGAAAGCAGCTGAATGAAGAATCAACTGCAATATCGGGCATAACGATGGATAACGAGGCTTTAATACGAGGTAACAACAAGACGCTTCGAACAAAAAACATTGTATATCCTTATATGCACTAAGGGAGATGAAAAATCATTTGCACAACCGTATAGAGCAATCATGGATGAAGGGATAACCGAAAAAGAGGCAGTTGCCATGCATCAGCCCATTCTTATTCGTATTCAATTTCAGTTTGCACTCCTAATAATTATATTCGAGTAGATTGAAATTGCAGTATTGATGGGAAGGACGCTGTTTGATAAGATTTGGGATAATCATGTGGTTTATCAAGAAAAAGACGCAGCGCATGGAAATCCATCCCTAATTTATATAGATTGTCATTTAATACATGAGGTCACATCCCCTCAGGCTTTTGCTGGTTTGAAGCAGCTTGGACGAAAGGTCAGGCGCCCCGACCTGACATTTGCAACAATGGATCACAACGTTCCAACGACTAACCGTTCCATTCCAGTAATTGATAGTGACTCATCCATCCAAATGCATACTTTGAGAGAAAACTGCAATGAGTTTGGCATTACGCTCTATGACATGCTCAGCCCTCAACAGGGCATAGTCCATGTCATCGGTCCCGAGCTAGGCCTGACCCTGCCCGGTATGACAATTGTTTGTGGAGATAGTCACACATCCACTCACGGCGCATTTGGAGCCTTTGCGCTGGGCATAGGTACAAGTGATGTTGAGCACGTACTTGCCACACAATGTCTCTGGATGCACAAGCCCAAGAGCCTCAACATCAAGTTCAGTGGAACCATTAGCAACCGGCCTGGACTATCCGCCAAAGATATTATTCTTTCAACAATTAGACAAATAGGCATATCTGGAGGGATCGGATCAGTGATCGAATACAGTGGTGAAGGAATTTCTACTCTTTCAATGGATCAAAGAATGACAATCTGCAATATGTCTATTGAGGGTGGAGCAAGGGCTGGATTGATAGCTCCAGATGAGGTGACCTTCGATTACATAAGAGGACGTCCATTTGCACCATCTGGAGAAAAGCTAGAAAAGATGATTGAATATTGGGAATCATTTCTAACTACAGATTCTGAAACTTGTCACGATAAATCTGTCAAAATGGATCTTTCGAGACTAGTCCCTCAAGTCAGTTGGGGGACAAATCCCTCGATGGTTATAGATGTTACCGAAAATATCCCATACCCAGAAGTATTTGCAGATGGAAATGTCGAGGAGGAAAAATCAGCCAAGAGGGCATTGGAATACATGGGTCTAGAGCCTGGCATGCCTATAACTGAGATAAACATAGATCGTGTGTTTATTGGATCTTGCACTAATGCCAGGTTGGAAGATTTGGTAGATGCATCTAGGTTGCTTGAGGGAAGGACTGTCTCGTCCAGAGTCAATGCAATGGTGGTTCCAGGTTCTCAATCTGTTAAAAGGGCTGCTGAAGAAAAAGGCATCGATAGAATTTTTAAGAAGGCTGGCTTCGATTGGCGCGAATCTGGATGTAGTATGTGCCTAGGAATGAATCCCGATGTACTTGCTCCTAAGCAGAGATGTGCAAGTACTTCTAATCGCAACTTTGAAGGACGACAAGGATTTGGTGGAAGGACCCATTTAGTTAGCCCAATCATGGCCGCGGCCGCAGCAGTGGAAGGAAAATTTGTAGACGTACGTGAATGGTTTTAAATGGGCCTAAATTAGGATGAAATACTTCAAATTTATTTGTGATAAAGCTATTCCCTTGGATATAATAAATGTTGATACTGACCAGATCATCCCTAAACAGTTCCTTAAGATGGTAAAGAAGGAAGGCTATGGCGAATTTCTCTTCTACAACTGGCGATATCAAAACGATGGGACGCTTTTAACAGACTTTGTTCTAAACGACAAAAGATATTCAGGAAGACGAATCCTTCTTACACGAGATAACTTTGGCAGTGGGAGCTCTCGCGAGCATGCAGTATGGGCATTAAAGGATTTTGGTATTATTGTTCTAATTGCTCCCTCATTTGCTGACATCTTCTATAATAACTGCTTCAAGAATGGGATTTTACCTGTCAAGCTTAAGAGTCAACAGGTAGAGTTTCTGTTTAAGAATTCTGAAAATGAGGAAATTGTAGTCGATTTAGATAAACAAGAGGTAGCTTGTTGTGATCAGTCATTCAGCTTTCTTATAAATGGTTTTAATAAGAGGATGTTGATGCAAGGACTAGATGAAATAGGACTAACCCTTGAACTGGAGAGCGATATAGGAGAATATGAATCTAAAAGAGGCATTCATTCTTCTGCATGATGCTTCCTCATTATTCCAACTGCCCTTTTATGTTGTAGTAATAAATACTTGATTATGAAAACGTTATAGGTTGTTACCATTGATATGAGCTGCTAGTACAGTACAGTATTATTCATTTACGAATCCTTTAATAACACGACAATTCTGATTGAATACTATTTACACAATGGTGATAATCAAAGGCTTTTGAGCTCTTGAGCAGATGTGCTTCGATCGCTGCGTATTGAGATAGCCAAACAAATGAAAATGTCTGATTCAATATTATAATCGAGAGTTTGGAATCTTGTCATAGCAGAATCAACTGAAGACCGATCAATTTTTCAAACCCTCCCAGTAAGTTTATTCTCTTGTCGATTACAGCAGATAAGACTACAATCTGTTGACATTCATAAATTTAATTGGAATCTAATCGTTAAAGTAATGATCAGCGATATATCAACGTCACACGAAGTTTGTGAGTTTTATTACAGCCATAAATAAGTTTGATATATTTGAAAACGCATGCGAAAAATTACTGTGGGTTAGGAGTAAATAGTTGAAAACAAGATACTCAAAGTAATCTCGTGTAATAGGGATTGACCTAATAAGCGCCTTATAAAAGGTGGAAGTTCAATGTATCTTAAGTTGAAATCTTGGAAATGAAACTAAACATCTGTGTAACAAAGAAGCGGTAGAGAATGAGGATCCACTTTTGAATTTCCGGTGTAATGGATGTATGTTTATCAAGGTGGACTTCGTCTAACCATCCAATACAATTATTAGGGGTTTTTCTTACCCACACCTTATGCGACATTACATTGCTGACACTTGGCTTAAAATGTGGAAGTCAAATTCTGACGAGCTCAAGGGAAAGGCAATTAGTTGGAGGAAAGAACCCTCAATTCATAGGATTCCAAGACCGAGTAGGCTAGATCGTGCTCGAAAGATTGGTTATAAGGCTAAACAAGGCATAGTTGTGGTACGAGCAAGAGTAGGCAGAGGCGGAATGAGAAAACAAAGACCTGTGGCAGGAAGAAGACCAAAACATTTAGGGGTTGTACGTATTAAACAAGGAACTAGTATGCGAAAAGTCGCAGAAAGAAGGGTGGGTGAAAAGTTTCCAAATTTGGAAGTAGTAGGATCTTATTACTTGCATAAGGACGGAATGCATCAGTGGTTTGAGGTCGTCCTGGTAGATCCTATGCATGGATCCATTTCCAAAGATAGAGAAATGAGAGGAAAGCTTGTAGCTTTTTCCAAATAGACAAGCGGCATTATACCGTTAGAATATTCTCAATTGCCTATGGTGGGATCTCCATGCATTTTAATAGATTCAATTATCTTTAGGATTTCTTGATTCTCTGCGTCTTTTTCTAAGGTAATATAGAAAAATCCTCTAGTTATTGGTATCGTTACTATTTTGACCTTTTCATTTTCAGTAATTGTGAATCTTGTCTTACCTATAGCCTTTTCAAATTTCATTCTTAGTTGGTTCCTATTTGCTTCCAGAAAGTTCTCGTCTCTAGCCTCATCAGGAGAAAACAATGGTATAACACCCTTGCGAAGCTGTCCTGAAATAGTTCTTCCAAAATTGTTCATTAAACCGACATATCTAATTTTGGGCGACAGCCCTAAAAATTGTCTGCATAACTTTCTGTTTTTTTGTAATTTCTCTTCATCAGCGCCATTCATCGCGTAGAGCTATAAAATTCTAGAAATATATTTGTTCAATTTCTGAGTATTACGATGATAATGTGAATGCGATGATCTTGAAAGAGAAAAAACCCCACTATATGAAAGAAGAATGAAGCTACGTTACCCCTCAAATTGGCTTTGATTATTCTGGCAAGATTGGTTGCGTCATCATTTTAGTGTGTGTCACGGCATTTATTCTAGTTACAGTTAAATTCAATAATCAGTGAGGTGTTACTTGTATTTGTAATCTATCTTTGGCGCTGGATTTGCTCCGTTCAAAAGCACTTTTCCAAAACACTATCGATGTATGGATCATGTTTTGCGAAGAAAGGGGAATCGATTGGTATGATATTAATGCGTATACAAGCTTTGTGAGCTATCTAAAATCAAATGGCTTTAGAATGCAAAAATTCCCTCTTTGCATTAAGGAATCAGCAGGAGTATATGAAAGAGGTAAAGACAAGGCCAAATTTCTAGAGGAATTATCCCATATTTCTACGGACGACGCAGGAGCTTTCACAATAAAATTGGCAGATAATACAATGTCTACTATACGAAATTTTAGGATTTAATCTTACAGCCTTTTGATGCACCTACCAAACTCCAGCACACAATTCTAGAGCATTTTCATTTTTATCATTGTCAAACGGAAATCTCTTGGAATCTGTGAATGAGTTTCTCAGCAATCACTCTGGCTGCCAAATCCTGTGCCTCTTTGGTTTGTGCACCAATATGAGGAGTACATATGATATTGGGTAATTCTAGCAATTTTCTATTAGTAGGTGGCTCGATCTCAAAGACGTCTAGTCCAGCTCCAGCTAGCTTTTGATCTTTCAAATGATCGTACAAAGCGACTTCATCCACGATCCCTCCTCTTGATGTATTGATGATGTAGCTTGACTTTTTCATTCTAGAAAGAAGCTTGCTATCAAAAAGATGGTATGTGTCCGACGATAGCGGAACATGGATGGTTATGAAATCGGAACTTTCAACCAATGTATTTAGATCAGCATTAATCATGCTAACTTCGTTGATGTATTCTCTGCTGATAGGGTAAATGTCGTAGCCTATGATATTCATTCTTAATGCTCTAGCAATGCGCCCCACGTTTCTTCCTATATTCCCTACACCGACTATGCCTAGATACTTCCCACTTAGCTCTGTTCCCATCAGAGACTTCTTGATCCAATTTCCTTTCGATGTTTCAGAATGCGCGTATGGAATAAAGCGAGCCAATGATATCATGAAACCGATGACCAACTCTGACACTGCTTTTGTTGCAGCTTCTTGAGCATTTATGACTTGTATGTTCTTACTTTCCGCATAGTTGGTATCAATATTATCCAGTCCGACCCCAACGCGTGCAATGACTTTAAGTGAATTTCCACTTTCAATAACGTCTTTAGAAACATTTGTTCTGCTCCTCACAACCAATACATCGTAACCATTAACAAGGGACTTGAGTTTTTCAAGCGTAATATTTGGCTGATAATCAACAATCATTCCAGCCTTTTTTAATATCTCAACCCCTATCTCATCAATTGAGTCACAGATAAGAACTTTCCAAACACCACTCATAATGGACAGGCAACTATTAGCCTATATATACTATTTCAAGATGAATTCAAGATTTCATAGATTCTCGATTGGAGATTCCAAGTGAAAACTATGAGGTATATAATCAGACTCGTAAGTCATGTTGAAGCCCCTAATTAGAAACACTAGAACTTCCTTTTTAAATATGCAATATTGGTAACGTATTATAAAATTATGTTAGAGGAATAATTATCTGCCTACGAGATATTTGAAAATGTTTTAGAATCATACACAATTCACATTCAAAATCAGTTCGAATGAAATCGAATATTTACCGTTTCCTGAGACTTGTGCTTATTATCATATTTGAGGTTGAAAATCTAATGTGATAAAATGAGAAATTATTGATTTATATCCCACTCACGTAGCAGTTGCATCTGAAATAATTTTTTAGTGTACAAGCCATTGAATGCTCTAGGTTACATAAGTAGTCGTTGATACGATACAATGTATCTGACTTGTTCGATCCTTTGTATGAAGAACAGTTGATTGGAGGTCATTAGAAACTTTACTCTCTTATTGTACTCGTTAATGAAAAAAGATCTATTAGTTCTCCACGGATTATTCTTATGGCTGCATTGTCAATACAGTTACTTATGGCCAAGAAAGTAGCAAGGAAAAGGGATGACTGGCTAGCAATACTATTAGACTAATTGTACGCTAAGGTTTATCGTTGGATGATTTTTGTTGAGATCACTCTTTATGCCCTCAATAGTTGCTCATAGTGCTACCACGGTTGTCGGTATCCAGTCATCCAATCAAATCGTGGGGGTCAAGCATTTAGGGGACAAGTATTTCTGATTCCGGTCGCTCAATCGCTTCTTGCAACTTGTTCTTTGTTCCGCCATTTAGCATAGTATTCAATCTGGAGTGCGTAATGCCCCATCGCCCTAATTACTGATCCTTTCAATTCATCAAGATCAACATACTGTCCTCTTACAGCTTTTGCTAAAGGAGAAAATTCTGCAGTAGCTCCAATCTTCTGAAAAGATCAAGTTGCTGTTTAGTTTTGGCGTCAAGAGTTTCTAAGCTTTTTCCTGTCTATCCAGAGATGGAGAAAAGATTGCTGCTTCACAGTTCGGAGGGATCTTCTGTTGCATTATTCGATTCAGCAATCGTTGCCTCCAGATCCTTCAAAACTATCTGAGTTATTTTACTTCAGTGTTACACTGAATTCCATGCTTAATGATATTTCTTCAGCTTCTTCTTTCAATACTTTTACTTTAACTGTTAGTTGTTCCTTTTCTAGCCTTTTTCGTCATAATCGTCCAAATTCGTCGTCAAATTCGTCGTCGATTTCGTCGTCATTCTCGTCATTTGAAACATGTCCCCCAATGGAGCGAATGGGTTAACATGATTACAACAAGCTGCTTCAGGAAGCCAGCGATATCGTTATATTGAAAAGTAGATAAAACAGGATCAAAAGCCCCAGGATGTCATTCATCAGATATCGACTTATGAGGATTAGAAGGCTCACCAAGAGTAGAGTATATTTGATAGTTAGATCTTTGCTTTTCCTATATCTGAAAATAAAAATAAAATTAGGCTGGTATTGACTTTAAAGGCATTCGATCGGACTACTTTTTAGATAAGCCAATTCTTACGTCTACGGCCCTTGTTCCTACTCCTTCTTCGAAAACCAGAAGTGGATTCATATCAAACTCGTCTATTTCCGGAAAATCAGTTACCAATTGCGATAATCTCTGGAGATTTTCCGCCAATGCTTTCAAGTCGGAGGGTTTCTCGCCCCTCGCTCCTTTCAATAATTTGATTGACTTTATAGACTCGATCATCTCAGTGGAGTCTTTTTCGGTTACAGGGGCTATTCTAAATGTAACATCTTTGAGAACTTCTACATAAATGCCTCCCAGACCAAACATCAACAATGGACCGAACAAAGGGTCGCGTTTCGCACCGATAATAGTCTCCTTACCGGATCTAACCATCTCCTGAATCAGAATTCCCTTTATTAATGCATCCTTATTGTATTTTCGTATGTTTCCAATGATATCTTTGTAACCCTTTCTTACTTCTTGCTCATTAGTAAGGCCTATCTTAACACCACCTGCATCAGATTTGTGAATGATCTGCGGGGAGGCTATTTTCATAACTAGAGGATACCCGATATTTCTTGCTGCTTCAGCGCATTCATCTTCACTTTTTGCCAAATAGTTTTTCGGAGTTTGAAAACCGTAAGATTGAAGAACCTCGTACCCTTCTTCCTCTAACAGGTTAGATCGTCCTTCTTTCTTAACATTATCGAAAATCTTGGTTACCTTTTCAATATCCACCGGGAAACTCTTGGGTGGTTCCTCTTCTCTTGAGAGCCATTCCCTAAATCTGTACATTGCGGCAAGTGTCTGTATAGCTGGTTCAGCGTACATAAAATGTGGGATATCGCCATCAGACAGTACTTTCTTGTTTTCCTCACCTTCTGCTAAACCCATTAGAGCGGCAAGCATTGTCCTCTTTGTTCCTTTTGAAGTGTTCACAATAGTCCTTGCGAGTTCAGTATAGTCTAAAGTGGCTGATGGGGTACACATTGTTACTATTGCTCCAACGTTACTATTTGACAGTAATTCAACCAATACTTTCTCGAATCTCTTGTAATCAGCATCTCCAACAATGTCTACTGGATTCCTGGCAGATCCATGAGGTGGAATAATCTTTAAAATTACATCTCTTGAGGAAGATATGTCTGCCATTTTCAAGCCATATTCGGAACATATGTCGGTGGAGATTATGGCTGGCCCTCCTGCGTTTGACACTATAGCAACCCCCGAATCTTTATCAGGAACTGCCTGTTTTGAAAATGCCGTCGCCAGCTCGAATAACCTTTGCATCGTATCCACTCGAATAACTCCTGACTGATCAAATAAAGCATCATATGCTTCATCAGAGCCCATTAGAGCGCCAGTGTGAGACATCGCAGCTTTTGCCCCTTCGGGAGTTCTTCCGGATTTAAGAACAATGATAGGGATCTTATTTTCCTTGGTTATTTTCTTGGCTACCTTCATGAACTTCCTCGCATCGTGAATATCTTCCAAGTACATTACGATTACACGTGTTTCTACGTCATCAGCTAATAGTTCTAGCACATCATTTTCGTCCATATCGACTTTGTTTCCCATGCTAATAACTTTCGAAAATCCTATCCCTTGTGCAATGGCATCTTCCACTGTAGCAGCACAAATCGCTCCGCTTTGCGATACCAATGCAATCCCTCCATGCTTAGGTGTGATCTTGAGAAAAGTGGCATTCATCATATTTTCTGGAGAAAGGCTCATTATTCCCAAACAATTTGGACCAATGATTCTTGTCCCGTACTTCGCACCAATGTCCCCCACTTCTTTTTCAAGTTGAGCACCGACACTGTCAACCTCTTTGAATCCTGCGGTTACTATAATTGCTCCCTTTATCCCTTTCTTTCCGACTTCCTCAATGACTGAGGGCACAGTTTTATTGGGGGTAGCAACGACTGCAAGGTCGATATCGTCAGGAATGTCTAGTACGCTCTTGTAGGCTTTCAAATCAAAGACCGTAGGATTGGAAGGGGTAACCGGATAAATCTTTCCTCGATATCCTTTCTGTATGTTAGAAAATATAGCCCTTCCTACACCAGGTTTTTCTGACGCACCAATCACTGCTATTGAAGAAGGTGACAAAAATACTCGGTGAGATCCATGATCTGCCATACTAGAGGTAAAGACCCAGAAGGATAGTTATAAATGCATTTGTTCACTAGCTAGCAATGGCAACTTGAGCTTAGCTACTCAAGACATAGTTTACTCAGATATAATAATCTCAGCGCAATTTACATGGTACAATAATTTGGATAGTATAACTATCGGAATACGCGTGGGCTGCTGCAATATATCGTGTTAATTAACAAGGATACAAATACGCTGAGGTGAAGTTCAAAGGAATGAATTCGATTTCAGTGTTAGATTTGTCAAAAATGGCGCAAAAGTATTCATCCTAATGCTCTTAAAAAGTAGTATCGATTTTTCCAGGTACGATCGCGGCCTCTATAAAGAACGACATTTCGATGCTATTACGTGTTCAATTGCAAGTAATCATCTCTAGGAAAATCTTTCTTTCAAACAAAAGTTATTCAAGCCAAATTAAATAACCAAAATGCCAAAAATCATAATTGTCGTTTGTTAATAAATAGATGCATTGTCAAGGTTTTTTATCTATTCCACATATTATGTGTGCGCCTTTATTGGTTCCTTCGTAAATGTATACGCCCAATGCGTCAATATTGGATGGCATCTTTGGTGCGAGCAGCCTTATTATTTCGGTTGATAGATTTTCAACTGTTGCCTCGCCTGATAACATAAATGTCGTGGCTTTTGGCACTTGTAAATTGAAGTCACCTTGTAGACCTGCGAAGGAAACGAAATAATGCTTTTCGTCTTCTTTTACAACATATTTTTTGGATATGAAAAACTTGTGATCCATCAAATTCAAGGTCTGTTTAATGATCCGTTTAGCATCTCCAAAATCTATTACAAGATTATTCCTGGTTGTACCTATTATCTCTACCATCACATTAGACGTATGTCCATGCAGTATAGAGCACTTTTCGACTAAGGGAAGAATATGTGCATAATCGAATGCTAGTGAAGGATCCTCTATAAAAATAGAACTAGTTTCATTATCTTGAGAGTCGAACAGGAATACTGATTCTAATTCGTCTACTTTTGCGAGATACCTAGATGATCCAAAAGCAATGATGTCAAGGTCAGGATATTTCTGCTTTATAGCTTTGAATTTCTGAAGATCCGCCTCGGAATCAACTACCTCGATATACTTGTTCTTAGTTTTGAAATCTATAGTTACTGGCTTATCGTTAGTTAGCCCTGGAACAGCCACGTCATATTCAAATTGATCATCTAAAAATGATAGCAATTTTGCCAGAGTTGATTCTGTCCTACTCCTATAGGTTACACTATTGTGATCCAAATACCTAATGTCCTTGTCCTGAAGGCTTTTCATATAAAATATCGTCAATTTATGAGCGTTTCACATATAAACTGTTTTTGTCCATTGGTTTTCCTCTAATCCAACCTTTCCTCATGGTTTCGTATGTGTCAAAACCTAAGTATACATTAGCGACCCTATTCTGGATACTTAGAAGCACATGATGGTTGATTCTTCTCATCTTCCTAACATCGTAGGGTCAAGGAGGGCCTAAACCCTTTACAAGAACATTGAGACTTACAGTAAATGAATTGTTTTTCAGAGATCTCATAGCCCCATCCCCCCACTCTTGAAGTATGCAAATAGCATCCTCAAAGTTTGATGCCCTTAATAAGCGAACTTCGAATCGGCTTGCTGAATTAGTTATAGCAGTCGCCTGCAATTATTGCGGAAATAATTCATGCTGCTTTATGTAGCGACGCTCTAAGAAATGTTATACTATTCGATGGTCTATCCAACTAGTCCCTTTTATAGGATCAGGTTAATCTTTCTATTTAAAACCTGACAAAATAAGGACTTGCTAATGAATCCAATGCTTGTAACAATTAGCTTAATCCTACATTCATAGGATCGAGGTCTTTCGCATCAAACTGATAATGTATCCATTATTGAGCTTGTTGAAATATTATGATTCGCTATGAATCCTGATGAAGCAGCTATCACATACTTAGCAGGTAAAGTATTCTTGTAAGTGCATTTTGAAGCATCAAATGGATTAGTACAAATTTGTGCATTTTCTTTTGCATAGATCACATGACCATTTTCATCAAGCCAGATCAAATCAAGATTATACTGGATGTTGATCAGCCATAGTGCATAGAGGTCTGGCTTTCCGTAAACCAATAGCATTGCTGAATCCATAGGAATCGGATCCTCCCGGAACATCAACCATCTTTGTCTCTCCTCAGGTGATTTGGCTACCTCTACTTTGACAGTATCATTGTCAATTTTTATTGTGCCAGTAGGAAAACTGAGATCTCTATTCTTGACCTCTGAAGGGGCCAAAATGAGACCTAAAATTCCGATAATAAAGGCGGCTAAAATGGCAGGTAACAAAACCACCATCTTACTAGCCATAACCACATAAACTAGGCATTAAATAAATTTGAACCTTGCTATGATTGACTTAAATAAATGAGATCCAATTCAGCTTTATCCGCTCCTGATATGTCCCTACAAGATATAATGGTAGCTCTGTTGATTTTTCATGGTTATTTCGTGAATCCCAAATACAAATCGACTCGCAAAGGGCACAGGAAGGACATCAAGCTTATTAGGTGATGTACCAAGATTGGTATGTGAAGTAAAAGGTAATTTCCGGGCTCTGTCTGGGGTTTATGTCACGATTATCCTTGTCCTTGTCTAATTTATGAACGTATAACTGGCATTTACAGTGGCTTTAAATCAATCCCGATGGTAGATGGTGTGACGTTTGCACCTAAACTTGTGTTTGAGTAAATTGACCAAAGTGAAGAGAGAAAATTGCATTTTAATGCTACAGAGATAGGCAGATCCAACCTATTTTTCTGTCTACTACCCCTTCTCGCTTGGCCGATCTGGGAACCGATAATATATCTAGATCACACCATTAGGATTAGAACTCACCATTAGGAATAGAACTTGATTTTGTTGCATCCTTTCATTTACACGTTCATTTTGTCTTGGATAGTAAAGAGTAATGCACATCCATATGTTTTGGTCCCATGTCATAATAAGGTTGCAAAATAAGTATATGATAGATTCGTGTATTGATCCAAAAAAGTAGACTTATGCTTACACATGATCAGATCATGATAATTCTTTTTTACTGCGCATCATTACTAACTTTGGGACCAATACTACCTATCCGAATTTTTCATAACCAATAATATCCACGATCGAGGAACCGTGGGAAATATCATTCTAATGGGACATCCGGATCAGACAATTATGAATTAAAAGAATCTTGCGAATATAAGTCCAAAAATATTCCACACTGTAATTAGGAAAAATCTTGCCACGTTCAATTTGAATAGATCATTTTTGAAATTAATCGATGACCCTTTTCTAGATTCAAGTGGCTAGTGAACTAACAGCATGCAAAGGAGCGTTTCGTCATACTCAGAATCGATCAGCTCTGTGAACCAATATATACTTCAAG
>Ga0105091_10000004_pt1 | contig 69732 bp, 87 predicted proteins | sample PPLLak1March2015_FD_87022 | JGI IMG/M metagenome (GOLD analysis project Ga0105091, IMG submission 87022) | Freshwater sediment microbial communities from Prairie Pothole Lake near Jamestown, North Dakota, USA - PPLs Lake P7 Core (1) Depth... | ecosystem: Environmental > Aquatic > Freshwater >... | reverse complement strand
GGCAGCGCGATCTCGGCGCGCATGAAGCCCCAGCGGCGCGCGGCCAGGAGCTGCTTCCAGGCCGCCTGGACCCACTCGCGCGCGAGGAAGGTCGGGGCCGCCGGGCAGTGCAGGCGGACGGTGCGCCAGCAGAACCCAAAGTCCTCGCTCATGCCAGGGCCTCCTCGGGCACGCTGTCGCCTGCGGTAAGCAGGGCCTTGATGTCGGGCAACCGGTCGACGAACGCCGGCGGCGCGAACGACAGCGACGCCCCGGGGTTGAACGCGGCCAGGATCACCTGGAGCCGCCCCTGGGGACTGAGCGTGCCGACGTGCTCCAGGTAGGCGACGGGCACTTCGACGTAGCCGGTCTTGTTGACGACCGCGCCGGTGACGCGGAAGAGGACCGCCGCCAGGTGGTTGCTGCGCTCCTGCATGAGGAGCGTGCCGCCGGGCGGGATGCGCTGCACGGCGTAGAACTGGTCGATGGTGTCTTCCGTTTCGTGCGCGATCCAGACCTTGGTCACCGAGCCGATGAGCGTCGCGTTGAACTTCACCTCGCCCCGCGCGATCGTCTCGGCCGTGCCGGTGCGGAAGGCGTAGGGCAGGGTCGTGCCGAAGAGCGGCGAGACGTTGGTGCGGGTGGTAATCCCGCCCCGCGAGAGCTGGGCCAGTGGCGTGCCGGAGGTATAGCTGGCCACGCGGATGGCGACGGCCACGACGTTGTTGCTGTTGTAGCGGTAGTCCCCCGGGAGCGTGTGCGTGCCGACGACCCCGAACGTCAGGCCGTCGGTCGAGCCGAGCACCTCCACCGTCCAGGTGCCCAGGCCGCCGAGCGACACCACGGTGGTGTGGCCCGGCACCGAGAGCAGGTAGGACGTACGCGGGGCCGGCCCGATGTCGAGATCGAAGGCCATCTCGCTCGTGACCGGCACCGCGTTGAGGAGCGTCTCCGCCATCGAGGACTACTTCCCGATCGCCTCGAAGCGCGTGAAGTAGGTCGACAGGTTGACGCCCTGCGCGACCTCGACGCCGGTCGACGCGACGATCCACTTGACCTTGCCCCCGCCGGTGGCGGCGTCCGGGTTCCAGACGGGGTAGAGGGGCGTGGTGCCGCTGAGGGCGTTGGCGAACAGGATCAGCTCGATGCGCGACATCCCGAGATCCTGCGGCGTGATCGGGTCGCCCGTCGTGTTGTAGACGGCGGGGCCGGTGTAGCCGGCGATCTTGCGGATGCGCGCGTTCGAGCTGTCGTGATAGGCACCGATGCTCTTGTCAATCGTGGGCATGACGGCTCCTAGAAGTTCTCCGACGGCACGTCGAGGTCCACCAGGATCTTGTGGTTGCCCGTGCCGCCGGTCACGTCGGTCGTCTTGGGCGTGGCGATGGTGCCCAGCCCGACGGTGCCCGGCGCGGTGCCGGCCGCCACGAGCACGCCCAGGTCGGTCGCCCCGCCCACCAGGACGTCCGCCCCGGCGACGGCCGCCGCGACGTTGGCGTCCGACGCCCGCACCAGGCAAGGGCCGCCCAGCTGGATGCAGGTGTAGTTGCCGCGCGTCGCCGCGTTGTTGATCACGCCCGCCAGCTGGTTGAGCAGCGTGCCGCCGGCGGTCGTGACCTTGTAGGCGCCGCGGTCGACCCAGTAGACCGGCTGGCCGGCCTTGGGCGCGGCGGCCGCGAGCGCGTCGACCTGCACCAGCTGGAAGCGGCGGGTGCGGGGCGCGTTGGCCGCCGTGGCCGGGGTCGCCCGGCTGGTGGGGTACTGCATCGTGAAGCGCGCGCCGAGGGTACCCGGCTGCGCCAGGGCGGCGGCGTTCTCCGTGAGCGGGTCACCGCTCTGGAGGTAGACGGCGTTGTTTTCGTAGACGCTGGGCATGATGGACTCCTGAACCTAGCTGCCGATGCCAGAGATGACCCGGGAGAGGCGCAGCGCCTTCACGGTGAGGTTGCCGGCGAAGAGGATCTGCCCGGCGACCTGGTTGTCCTGCCGCGCGCCCTTGAAGCCGGTGAAGCCGAACGCGAACTTCCGCGACTGCGCGATGTAGAGGCGGATGTAGGCGTCGTCGCCCTGGGGACCGAAGTTCAGCCACCAGAAGGTCTCGTTCGGGGCGTAGTAGCTGCCCAGATCCGCGTCGTTCACGCCGTCGGCGCCGGGGCAGTACTGCGACATCGTGATCGTGGCCTTGTCGAACTTCATCCCCGGCCAGTTGATCTCCGGCTGCGTGGTGTCGATGATCTGGTGCGGCAGGAAGTTCTCCGCGATGTAGCCCATGCAGCGGTTGGTCGTGATGCCGATCGTCGGCGCTTCGTTGCCGATGATGCAGCTGAAGTAGCTGTGGCGGAGCACGCGGTAGGAGATGGGCGCGCCGCCCAGATCCTGCGCGATGAGGCCCGAGGGCGGGTCGAGGGCGGGCGAGACGTCAACGCGGGTCTGGCCGCCGTAGGAGGGGAAGATGTTCCCCGCCCAGCTGGCGGTCGTGCCGTTGTTGAGCGCCTCTTCCAGGCCGTTCATCTCCATCGAGCGGTCGTCGCCCGCGAGGGCCTGGCCGTGATGGAAGGCGGCGATCTCCAGGATCGCGGACATGGTCAGCGAGGCCTGGGCCATGTCGGTGCGGATGACGCTGAAGGCCGCGCGCGGGCCAGCGAGTTCGACTTCCAGGTCTTCGAGGAACTCGGTGATGCCGACCTGGTAGTAGCGCGGGCCGAAGAGCAGCCCGGTGCGCGTCTGCCGGCGGGTGATGTCGAACGAGGAGCCCTTCTTGTACGCGCCGCCCTTCATGGGCTTGTACATGAAGTTCTCTTGGATCTGGGGCCCAATCCACTTCCGGTTGAAGCGGGACTTGGCCATCGCGATGAAGGGGCCGGCCTTGAAATAGCCGTCCACGACGCCGGGTTCGATCTCTTTCGTAACGGTGGTGTTGACTTCGTCGAGCTGAATTGCCACGGGAGCCTCCTAGTGCGGCCTCATCACGACGGCGGTCGACGGCGGCGATCTGCTGGCGCGCTCAGCCCTGTTTGGCCGAGACCAACCGTTCGTACTCGGCGACCGCCGAGTCGAGCGTGTGGGCCGCGGGGCCTTCCTTGGTGCTGAGCGCGTCGAGCGGGGAGGCCTCGGTGCGCAGGGGGAACGGGTGTCCGCTCTGCGTCGCCTTGAGCTTCTCGCCCAGACGCTTGTCGACTTCGTCGTTGATCCGCTTGTCCTCTGCCTCTTGTTGTTTCTTCTGGATCCGCTCGCCGTACCGCTCCATGTAAGCGTCTTGCAGCGAGTAGACCCGCCCGGGTTGTCCGTAGATGGGCTTGCCGAGTTTCGGGTTCGCGACCAGTTCGGTCATGTCCAGCGGCTCGTTGAAGAGGTGGCTGTGCCGCGCCCCCTGCGTCGAGAGAAAGGCCGAGACCTGGATGTAGTCCCGCCCCGCTTCGTTGACCGCGTCGTTCGCGATCCGGCGGATGTCGTCGGCGCTGAGCGCGACGTTCCCGCCGGCGCCCCCGTTGGGCGTCCGGTCCTGCGGCGGCGCCGGGTCGGCGGCCCCGCCACGCTGCGCGGCCGCGTCGAGCGTCGCCTTGTTCTCGGCGTACCACCCGTCGAGCCGCGTGTAGTACTCGGTGAGCGCCCGCTCCTGTTCGCGGATCGTGTCCATCGAGCGGCTGTAGTCGCTGCGGGCTAGCGCGCCGTCGCCCAGGAGGACGACGGCGTCTTTCGCCTCCGCAGCATCGAAGATCGCTCGCGCCTGTGCCTGCTGCTCCGCGGGGAGCTTGCTGAGCACGCCAGCGAGGAACGATTGACCCGACTCGAAAGCACCCATCTGACTGACTCCTTCCCGGGTCGAGGCAAGAACGACCGCGCGCCCCTCCGCGGGTGCGGGCTAGGGCGGCGAGAGGTTCCTCTCACCTGGGCGTTGTGATTGGCGTGGTCGTCGGAGTCGTCGTCGTCGGCGGGGGCGCACGCGGTGTGCGCGAGAGGTCGGCTAGATCAGGTCGATCACCGGGAACGGCTTGCTGGCGGCCGCGTGGTCGACCGGCACCGCGGGCGGCGGGTCCATGACGAAGTGGACCGTGTTGCTCACTGCCCCGTCGGCGTTCCGCACCAGGCACGGGATCGCCGGGTCGGCGCCCTGCCAGAGCGGCATGTTCATCCCGGTCTGGACCTCGCCGTCGGAGAAGTAGGTCGTCGGCTCGTCCTGGCCGGCGAAGACGATCACCGAGTCGCGGGTGAAGCCGGCGCCCAGGACGCGCAGGACGAACGACGGGTCGCCGACCGCGGCCGAGGCCGGGGCGAGCGCCGTGATGACGACGGTCGGGGCGGCACCCTCGTCGAGGGTGGGCGTCGCAGTGCGCTTCGACGTGGCGACCGGCGCGCTCGGGGTCAGGGTCTTCTCAGGCGTCTTCTCTGTAGCCATCGTGGTGCTCCTCAGATCGTGCCGGGGCCCGAGATGCCGCGGTCCATGCCGCCGCCTGGGAAGGCGGAGCCGGGGGCGGTGGGGGAGACCGGGCCCGCGCCCGAGCCCATCAGGCCGGCCAGGTACTGCGCGACCATGTCCTTGATGAGCGCGAGCTGCGGGCCCTGGTCCGGGGTAATTTGTGCCCAGCTGTCGAGTAGATCCGACATGGACTGCGCCGATTGCGTGATGCCGGTGAGCACCTCGGGGGGCATCCCGGCCGAGGGGATCGCGCCGGCGCCACCGGGGCCCATCGGGCCGGGGCCGGCGATGCCGCGCATCGAGAAGCCGCCGCCCATCTCGCCCATCGGGGTGGGCGAGGGCGGGGGTTGGTCGAGGGCGGGCGCCCCCGGGGATGGGCCCATGCCCGGGAAAGCTCCACCGTAGGCTCCCATTAGCGTCTCCCTCCGCGCATCGCGCGGCCCTTACCGAAGGCCTTCTTGCTGAGCGACGGGCCGGCCGCCATCTCGGGACCGGCCGCCATGCCGCCGTCGCCAGCGGCCAGGTCAGGCGCGGCCGCCAGGCTCGGGCCGCCGCTGGCGGCGAGACTCGGTGCGGCCCCGACCGCGAGGCTCGGCGCGGCCGGGCCGGCGATCGACATCGACGAGGTGGCGGTCGGGGCCGCCTTGCCGGGCAGGCCGAGCGCGCCGGCCAGGGCGTTGCCGCCTGGGGCCCGGCCGATTGCCCCGCCCAGGGCCGGCATCCCGGGCGCGCCGCCCAGGGCCTTGCCCGCGTTCTTGACGTTCTTGATCGGGTTCGCGCCGCCGCCCAGCCCGGGGGTGAGGGCCTTGAGCCCGCCGCCGATCGCGCCGCCGAGTTTGCCGAAGAAGCCCATCAGCGCCCTCCGCCCTTGAGCGACCGGCCGCCGCGGATCGGCTTGGTCGCGGTGGTGCGCTTGTTGAAGTCTTGCGCCGACATCGAGCCCTTGAGGAGCGCCGGGTCGTGGTTCTTGCTCATCACGACGGCGTTGTCGGGGCTGGGCGCCTTGGTCACGGTGGTGCGGGCCATCAGCGTCCGCCTCCGCTCATCGAGCGGCCAGGCTGTGTGAGCGCCTTCTGCGCCGGCGCGCGCTTGCCGGGCTTGCGCTTGCGCGCCGACTTCTTCGCGAACGCCGGCACGCCGGGCGCGACGGTCGCGGCGGCCTTGGCGTCCTTGCTCGCGGGGGACTTGCCGTAGGGGAAGGGCATCGGGCGCTCCTACTTCCTCGCGCCAGGCGTCGGGACTTTCACCGGCGACGGCGAGAGCTTGGGCGGCGGGGGCGGCCCCCCGCGTGGGGCGGGCGCGGACTTCTTCGCGGTCACCCGCGCGATCATCTGGTCGAAGGTCTCTTTGCTCATCGCTTCGACAGGCTCCGCTTCGAGGTCGACGTGCCGTGCCACTTCTTGCCGAGCGCGGGCTGCTTGGTGGCGGTCGCGTAGAAGATGCGCTCGCCCTTCCCCGCGCCGTACTGCGCTTTCATGGTGCTGAGCACCTTCGTGCCGGACGCGGAGAGGGGCATGGCTCGGCGTCTAGCGTCGAGCCAGATCCTGGACTCGTCAAGATCCCCCGGCGGAGGCGAGCGGCTCGCGCGGGAACGGGCGGTCGTCGATGATGAGATGCACCGGCGCCCAGCGGCCGGGCTCGCAGGTGAAGCCGCAGACGCCGTCCTTGCACTGGTCGTTGAGGATGAGCTTGGGCGGCGCCTGGTCGCTGCAGACCTTGGGCGTGGTCGGGGTGACGTTCAGCGAGCAGCTCATCGATCCCAGCGCGCAGCCGAGCAGCACGATCGCGACGTGTCGTTTGGTCATGGGGGGCTCCTCTACCGACGATAGGTGCCGCTGGCCGTCGCGCTCAGGGTGACGCCCTGCGCGTAGCCTTCGCGGAACAGCTTGCCGTTCACGTAGATCTGGACCTGGAGCGTGCTTTGGAGGAGCGACCCGCTCCCCGACGCCTCGATGTAGAGGAAGACGGTCGACTCGGTCGAGTCGAACTGCACGAAGTAGGGCGTCGCCCCGGCATAGAGGGTCAGGCCGTTGACCGCATCGGTGTGGCGGACGATGACCGGGGTGAAGGCGGCGAGCCCCGCGCCGAGGACGCGGAACTCGATCCGGTCGGTCTTGACGACCGGGGCCGGGGTCGGGGTGGGCGTGGGCAGGGGCGTCGGCGTGACCACCGCGCCGTTATTGCGATCGTCGTCGGTGTAGACCTTGGTGCAGGCCGGAGCGAGCGCGAGCGTCGCGGTCACGAGCAGGAGTGTCAGCCGTCGTCGCATATGCATAGAGCCTCCCTCGGGCTACTTGTCGCTCTCGGTGATCGTCTGCCGCCCGCCCGGCTCGTCGTTCTTCGTTTCGCTCTGCGGGGCCGCTTGGCCGCTGGCCTTCCGGCCGGCGGGATTGACCGTCTGGCCGATGCCGAGGGACGACTGCGCCTGCAGCCGCTCGGTGACCGTGACCGGCACGCGCACTTCGAGGATCTGGCCCGAGGCCACGTCCATCGTGAAGGTGCGCTGGCTGGCCGGGTCGGTGTACTGCGGCAGGCCCATCGCGCCGGTCGACATCGCGCCGAGCGCGCCGGGCGTGTTCTGCACCTGCGCGAGCATCTGCGTGAGGACATCGGCCGGCGGGGGCGTGAGCGGCGGCAGCGGGAGGGCGGGCGGCGCGCCGACGTTCGGTGTTTCGAGCGTCTCGTGCAGCGACCAGAAGTCGTAGTAGCCCATGCGGGCCAGCTGGACGCGCATCATCTTCCGCTCGGTCGCGTCCATCGCCAGGACGGAGTTCGGCTGGACGATGAAGACGAACTGCTTGTGGAAGTACTGCGCGCGCTGGTCGCGCGAGGTGGTCTGGCCGTCGAGTTCGGGCGTGTAGCCGGGATCGCCGGGGCGCAAGCTGGGGACGAACTGCTCGGGATCGAAGTCGAACTCGTTGAGCGTGTTGCCGCCCTGCCCGAGGATCTGCACGCGCTTGGACTGGCTGAGGAACTGGAAGTAGTTGATCTTCACCATCTCGCTGAAGTCGCGCAGGAAGAGTTCCACCTGGCGCGCTTCGGAGCGGATCTCGGGCGTGAGCGCTTCGTAGTACTTCTGGATCGTGTCGGCCGAGGGCATCTGGCGGAGTTGCAGGAGCGCCTGCAGGTTCGCCGTCCCGGAGAGGTCGGTGAACTTCTGCGTGAGCTTCTCCCACATCTCGATCCCCATCTGGATGATGGCGGGGTTGGGGCCGTCTTCCTTCTTCCACGGGTCGCCGAAGCCGGGCATCACTTTGACCCGCTTGCCGGGGCGGCGCGGGTCCATCAGCTTCATCGTCGCTTCAGAGACCGCCGTGCGGTTGTAGGTGATGTCGGGGTTCGTCCACTGCCGCATCGCCAGGCGGATGTCGTGCATCGTGTCGTTGATCGCGTCCTGGAGCGGCAGGAGATCGTTGAAGAGCGGCACGCCGAGGAACTGCCAGGGGACCGACCAGAGCTTCAGCCGGCAGAAGGGGAACATGCCGTGCCAGTAGGTGTTCGGGCCGTCGTAGATGATCGTGTCTTCGGTCGCGACCAGGAGGCGCCCCCGCGGGTAGAGCGGCTGCTGCGGCTGCACCACGTAGGACCAGTTGGCGCCGGGCGTGCCCATCACGATCGGCTTGGTCGTGAGATTGCGCGTGCGGTCCTTGAAGTAGGCGCGGTAGAGCACGATCGCGCCCGAGCGCGCGCGGCGAGTGGTGGAGGCGGATCCCGGCCAGGCGATCGAGTCGAGCGGGTCGGCGGGCGAGATCAGCCGCGAGAGGCCCGTGCGGAAGCGGCCCATGACCTGGCCGAGCAGCGTGTCGGGGGAGGCCTTGAAGGCGTGCGCCTGCATCGGGTACATGCCGCGCAGCACGTTGACGGTGTGCTCCTCGCGGAAGCAGGCGCCCTCCCACAGCTGGTTCGATCGGCCGAAGGACGGGCGGAGCGGGAGCGTGTCGCGCGGGTCGCGGGCGGTCAGCTGGTGCGCGCCGCCGTGGGGGGCGTGCGGATCCCAGTCGATGACCAGGTCGCCGGTCCCTCCCGCGAGGCTGTATTTGACGCAGTCGCCCAGGTCCAGGTCCATCATGGTCGTCATCCACTCGGCCATGAGGTACTGGTTCAGCATGTTCGCCTGGACCTGGAACTCGGGGTTGGTCTTCCAGCCCGCCACCGGCTTCAGGTCGGTAATCGCCGCGACGTGCGCCTGCATCGCCTTCCGGGTCTCGTTGATGACGACCTGCGGGAGGTACTTGAGCTTGCATTGATCGGCGCTGAGCTGGTTGCCGACGATGTAGTCCTGGGCCTTGCCGATCAGGTCGTAGGAGGGATCCTGGCGATTGATCATGTCGCCTTCCTGGATCCACTCGCGCAGCCAGCCCAGGACGCGCGGGTCGCCGTGGGTGAGCGCCTCGGCGGTCGAGCGGGGCAGGTCGAGCACACCGGACTTGGAGAAGTCTGCCATTGGGAGATGCCTATGCTTCCTAGTCCTTCGAGAGGTGATCGAGCGCGGAGGGCGTGGCGTCGCTCACCCCCGGCCCGTACTCGGTGTTGGCGACCTCGGCGTCGCGGCGGATGCGCGCGCCGTGCTTCTTCACGAACGCCGGGTCGGGTTGCGCCCCGCCGGTCCACCCCGGGGCGAGCGCGTGCGTGTGGCGGTTGGAGTTGTCCTGCGCGTAGCGGCGCCAGACGATCGGCTGGCCCTCGCCGTTGCGCGAGTCGGCTTCCGAGGTCCGCTCGATCTGCCGGAGCTTGCTGAGGCTGTCGACCGTGACCTTGCGGTTCTGCCCGTCGTAGGCCTCGAACGCGGTGAAGCCGGGGCCATTGGCCGCATCCATGCGGCCGACCGCGGGCATCCAGGTGGCGGGGAACCCGCAGTGCTCGGGCGCGCCGGCGGTCGCGCCGATCGTGATCGGCACGTTCACGTCGACCAGCACCTGGCCGCAGCGGGGGCACCAGAAGTCGTGGAGCGCCATCATGCCCCTCCGAGCGCCGCGCGCGCGTGCAGCCGGGCGGCGGTGATGGTGGTGAAGCGGAGCGGCTCGTCTTCGCCGTCGTCGAGGAACGTGTAGCTCATCTCCGAGCCGTGCGCCTCGACCAGGCAGTAGAGGCGCGGCGCGAGCATCCGCGCGACGATGACCGGCTCGACCATCGATCCGATCTGCCAGGCGACGACCGTGTGGGTGGCGACCTCCAGGTCGCCGTCCTCGTCGAGCGAGAACTCGAGTACCACGCTCGGCGCGGTGTTCGGCACCAGGACGGTGGGCGCGGCGAGCGCGCGCTCGGCGGCCGGCGCGTGGGCCTTCGGGGCGTGAGCCGGGGCGGCGGTGGGGAGCGACTGCTTGGGCGTCTTCTTCGCCATCACTAGCCTCCGTGGTGGAACAGCTCGGTCTCGACCCGCGCGACCACCGCGCGCATCTCGGCCTCGACCGTCCGCCCGCGCTTACTGGCGCGGTGCGCGAGCTCGGCCATCTGGCCGGGCGTGAGCGGGATGCGCACCTCGCCGATGCGGAGCGAGGCCAGGTGGTCGATGGCGCGCAGGATCGAGGCGGCGGTGGGGCGCGTGCCCAGGCCGAGCACGGCGGCCAGCTGGTCGCACTCGACCACGCTGAGGTGCAGCCCGGGCGCCGGCGCCGGTGAGGCGACCTGCCGGCGGGCGACCGAGGCTAGCGCCTCGATCTCGGCCAGGATCGACGCCGGCGTGCGCCCCAGCTCTGGCTCAGGCGCGCGTGCGGTCGTCGAAGAAGAGCCCCGCGGTGTCGTCGCTGAGGCTGTAGTAGTCGTCGGGGCTGGCGCGTTCTTCATGGTCAGTCTCCAGGTCGTCGGCGTCCTCGGCGGAGGCCGGGCTGTTGCGGTAGTCGGGGCGGTCGATCTGCGCCTCAGCCGTGAGCGCGTCAAACGCCGTCTTGCGGCGGCGCCGCTCGGCGACCGGTTCCACCTCGCCGCCCGACATGCGCCAGGAGACGTAGAAGCCGATCGCGGCGGCGAACACGCAGTCGTCGTGCTGGCCGCGCGCGGCTTCGGCTTCGCCGATCGTCGAGGCGGTGATGAAGTGGCGCAGCTCGCCGCGGGTGATCGGGCTGTTGAGCACGAAGTCGGGCCGCGCGGTGATCGGGTCAAACGCGGTCACCGCGTTGTGGAAGCTGGCCAGGAGCAGCGGGCGCGTCCGGGGGGAGGTCACCCAGCCGATGCGGGTGGAATAGCGCCGCTCGGCTGAAGCGGCATCCGCATATTCCCAGACGTAGAAGTGGCTGTAGCCCAGGTGCAGCTGCAGCGTGTCCTGGGTCGCCAGGCCGTGGTTGTTCGTCTCGATCGCGGCCAGCGCCTCGATGCCGTCCGGGTCGGCGTAGTAGCGGCCAATCGCGTCACAGACGAAGGCGAGCGCCTTCGGGTCGAGCACGTTGGTGACGTACTGCGCGACCTGCTCGGCGGGCTCTTCGATCGTCGGCTGGCGGATGACGTCGATGACGGAGTAGTCCTGGCCCAGGCCGTCGGAGACGTCGACGCCGAGGATGTACCTGCGGCTGCCGCGCACCCGCGGGTACTCCCAGATCGCGAGCACGCCCTGGCGCAGGTTGGGCAGCGAGGCGAGCGCGGCCTTGTCGAGCCGGCGGAAGCCGTAGCCCGGCGGGACGGGCTCGACTTCGTGCGAGACGAGGGTCGAGAGGCGCGAGACGTGCGGCGCGAGCGGCGGGACGACGCGCTTGGCCTGCAGGTCGGCTGAGGGCTTGTCGGTGCTGTGGTCGCGGCGCAGCTGCGCGATGCCGAGGGCCGGCTCGACCGCCCAGACGTCGAGGAGCGGGCGGGAGCCCGCCTGGTCGATCTGCTCCAGCTGTTCGAGTGTGAAGATGCTCCGCCCGGCGTACTGGAAGCACTCCAGGTCGTCGGCCGGGTACTCCTTGAGGAACTTGTAGAGCTGCCCCTTCTTCTCGTAGAAGCCGCGCGTCTTCTCGTACCAGTAGAGCTGCTCGCGACTGAGGACGCGCGTCTCGCCGGCGAACCACTTGGGCGAGTCCCGTTCGGCCTTGACCGCGTGCGCCAGGGTCGTGACCGAGGGCGACCAGTCGAGCGGGGCGGGGAGCGAGTACTTCTTCGGCTCGGCCGACCAGGGGATGAAGATGTTCTTGAAGCGCCCTTCGCCCTCGCCGGAGGCCAGCCAGTGCTTGTGCCACCAGTCGCCGGCGAACTCCGCGGTCGCTTCGTAGAGGACCAGGGTGTCCGGGGCGTAGGGGATGGCGGGCAGGAGCGCCGTGTCGAGCTGCTCGGGGTTCTCCCAGGTCGGGAGCTCGGAGATGTGGACGACCGAGTACGTCTGGCCGCGGCCGATCGAGCCCTTGGAGCCTTCGAGGCCGGTCTGGGCCTGGAGCGCGCCGCGGGTGGACTTGCCCCAGGCGGTCTTGAGGAACGACTGGTTGGCGAGGCTGAGCTCGCGGTTCTTGTTGAAGTAGACCTTCCCCGGGCGGACGAACCAGGGCAGCTGGTCGTAGATGCGCACGACCATGCGGAACAGGTACCCGGCCTGGTCCTCGACGTCCGCCGCGCTGAGCGCCCGGATGTGCGCGCGCGTGACGATGCGGTGCGCGACCAGCGCCTCGCTGAGGGTCGAGACGCCCAGCTGCCGGGCCTTCAGGATGTTCAGGAGCAGCCCATCGGGCGACCCGTTCGCCTGGTTGGCCTTCTCGATCCGCCCCAGCTGATCCAGGACCAGCTTCTGCGACTCCCAGAAGGGGGTCAGCCGGCGCAGCCCGTGGCCTTCCATGTCGATCCAGCAGAAGCGCTCGGCGAAGTAGGGGAAGTCGTAGATCACCCGCAGGCGCGAGCTGGTGACAAACAGCGCCTCGTCCTCGGTGAGCGGGCGGATGGGCGCGCCGGTCTCGTCGACCGCGGCCATCGCCGAGGCGGTCAGCGCCGCGCTGTCGCGCACGCTGTAGCGCGGGATCACGCCGTTCGGGAACGCACTCCCGAACTGGCGGGTCGCGGCCGCTTCGCGCTCGGCGATCACATCCGGGTGATACATATGCTTGCCGCTACGCCTCAGCGGCGTCGTCCGCGGGGGGCTCGGGGTCGACGGGCACCGGCTCGGCCTCGATGACCTCCGCCTCGGCCGCGTCCTGGCCCCGCCGGTCCCCGAAGAGCAGATCGCCCACCGCCTGCTGGAGCTGTTCGAGCGAGCCGGATCCGGTCGCGCCGACCGTGGCGGCCAGGTTGTTCTGCTGGACGATCAGCCCGCCCTTCTTCTCCAGGAGCTGCCCGAGTTCGAGCGCGAGCTTGTGGCGCTCGACGGTGGGGTCGCTGATCGCCTTGTCCATCACATCGGTGACCACGCCCGGCAGCCGGGCGGCGATCGTGTGCGTCGCCTCGATCTGCGCGCGGACGATCATCGCCTTGCGGTAGCTGGCGAACAGATCCGCGACCGTGATGCCGACCGTCGTGCAGAGGCGCGCGAGGGTCCAGTGCGCATACCGCGGGTCGAGGAGCAGGGTCGTCACCCGCTCGATCTCGCCGCCCGTGCCGGCCACCGCCAGGACATCGGCCAGCTGGTCGCGCCCGCCGACCGCTCGGGCAAACACCTCGATCGCCTGGTGGTTGAGCACCGCCTCGACATCGCCCAGCGCCGCGTCGGTGCGCGCCGCCGCCGGCACCAGGGCCGAGGTGGAATTCGCCGGCCGCCCGCGGGGGCGACTCACTTGACCACCCGGGCGCCGAGGAGCGGGTAGGCCACCATCCCGGGCGTGGGCGTGGGGCGGACCCGCGGGGGGATGGGCCGCGGGGGCTGCGGGCGCGACAGCCGATCGGCCTCCCGCGGGGGGCGCGACCGCGGGGGCAGGGCTGACTGCAGCGGTGTCGCGCGCAGCAGCCGCCCGTCCTCGTGACAGCGGTCGTGCCGCAGCCCGAGCGCATCGGCGACCGGGGGCTCGCGCTTCACCACTGCCGCTCCTGCTGCAGGCGCTCCAGCTCGTCTTGCCGCGCCGAGAGGCGCTGGTGCAGGTCGACCGTCTTCTCATCGGCCAGGTAGACCAGCAGCTCGTCATCGTCGGGCGTGTGGCCGGTGTCCCGCTGGGTGCGCTCGATGAACTGCAAGGCCAGGTAGGCCTCGTTCGCATCGAGGTGGCTGACGCCCGTGTCGGCCGTGACGTCCTTCCGCAGGGTGGTCGGGTCGACAGGCGCCAGGCGGTCGACCAGGCGCAGCAGGAGGGCGTTCTGCCGCTCCAGCCCGCCGGCCAGGGCCGCCAGGTCGCGGCTGATGCGGCGGAAGAGGAGCGCGGTCGCGAGTCGCTTGAACATGGGGGCCAGGGCCTGCCAGGCAGGATGGGGGCGGATCCGCGGGCTGTCTAGATCCCCCTCTAGGCGGGGGGTGTGTCAGGCGGGGTCACACCGAGCCTGGGGCCCCCGAAATTCCCCAGATCCTGCCGGTCGCCGTCGAGGCACACCTTCCGCAGCGTGTTCGGGCAGACGTTGAACTGCCGCGCCGCGTCGTCGAGCGGGATCAGGCCCTCGGGGGCCTGGTGCTTGAACCAGCGGATGGGCAGCTGTCGGATCTGCTCGACCTGTGCCGAGGTGAGGCGGACGTGCGGCTTGCGCTGGGGCCCGCTCCGGTTGTGGCGGCGGTGATAGTCGCCGTGCGCGGTGCCCAGCGGGGGACGGATCGGGACCGGGGCGACTTCCTGGGTCGCGCCCGTGCCCAGCGCGAAGCGGTTGCGGAAGAGCTGGTATTTGCTCTCCGGGCCGATCTCGATCCTCGCGTTGAGGTAGCGCTCGTCCACCGGCGAGGTGCAGGCGCCCGCCGGGATGACGAACACGACGTCGGGCGTGGTGACCACCGCCAGGACGTCGATCGCACTGGCCGCGATGGGCTTGTCGCCGGTCTCGATGTTGCGCTTGGTGAGGCGGACCCGCCAGTGCCCGAAGTGCCGCTCGCCTTGCTCCTCGTGCGCCTGCTTAACCTGCACCCGGTAGAGCCGATCGCCCCCGTCGACCACCAGGTCGTAGGCGCAGGGCACCATCGGCCAGCTCACCAGGCGCCCGGCTTCGAGGAACCGGTAGGCGACCAGGAGTTCGGCGAGCGCCCCGCGTTGTCGCGAGAGGTGGAGCATCGCGTGGCAGGATCCGCTAGCTGTGGCGCGCTGTCTAGATCCCCCTGTCGGCACCTGCGGCAACCAACAGACACGGGGGAGGAAGTGGCGAAATTGCTGAGGAATTTCAACGAAATTTCACCAATTCACAACGATCTGACGTCAGGCGCGTGCTCTCCTCGACCCCCCCGCCCCATCCACGCGGACAATGCGCCCCCTGCCAGCTGGGGGCGCCCTGCCAGCTGCCCGCGCCCCGCGCCTAGCCGCCCGCGCCCCCCATGCTCACTAGGCGCGCGAACCGGGCGCCCGGGCGGGCTAGGTTGGAACGGCGGACGGGGCGACCGTGAGCCCGGCGCGGTATCCCGTTGCGGCGGCGGCGGTTAGCGGGATCGACCGACTGATCCCCAATAAGCGGGTGTTCCAACTGGCGCCCGGGCGGCGCGGCGGCGGGCTGGCGCGGGCTGGCGACAAGTGGACATAAGGCGCCCCCGGGGGCGACTATCTGCTAGCGGCTGGCGCTATCTATAGCTATCGGCTGGCAGCTGCCCGTGGCATGGGCTATGCATTGATCGCCAGTGCCCCGGGGTCCGGGGTGGCGGCGGGATCACCTAGGCGCGAGACACGCCACCCGCACGCCAGACACGCAACCGGGACACCGGAAACGGTGCCCACTAACCGACTGATAGGACGGCTTACAGACATGGCGCACAATCTCGCAACGATCAACGGCTTAGACGCGATCGCCTACTTGGATCAGACCCCGTGGCACGGGCTGGGGCAGCGGCTGAACCTGAAGGACGTACCGCCCGCTGAGCGCATCGCGGCGGCGCTCAAGGCCGCCAACATGGATTGGAACGTGGGCAGCCTGCCCCTGTATCTAGCCGATGGCACTGAGGTACAGGGCCATAAGGCCTCAGTACGCTTCGACGCGGCCGGGCTGGTGGCCGCGCAGCTGGGCGTAGTGGGCGCGGGCTATACCCACGTGAGCAACGCACAAGCGACAGACATCCTGCAGGTACTGGCGACGGAGTTTGGCTGCGTTCCGGCGTCCGCCGGGGTGCTGGGCAACGGTGAGCGGTGCTGGGTGCTCATGCGCCTTGCTGACAGCAAGGTAACGCCGCTCGACGGCGACGACTGCAACGGGTACTTTCTGCTCAGCTGGGGGCACGATGGCCAGCTGGCGATCTCCGGGCTGGCATCGCTGATCCGGGTCGTCTGTCAGAACACCTTGACCGCTGCCACCAACGGCCGCAAGGCGTGGATCACGGTCCGCCATACGACCAACGCGGGCGCCCGACTCGACGACGCCGCAAAGCTCATGAAAACGCTGATGAGCACGCTACAGGCCACGGGCGAAACGTTTGCCAGCATGGCGCGCAAGAACTTGGACGCACGCGGGCTGCAGGCGTTCATCAATGCCGCGATCCCTAACACCACGACAACCGGCCCCGTGTCGCCCGTGATTGTCGCCCGGCGTGACACCGTGGCGCGGCTAGTGTTCTACGGGCGCGGCGCCGCGATGGCCAATCAGGGCGCGAACGTGGCCGCCGGTGAGGCGTCGATCTGGGCTGCCTACAATGCGATCACTGAGTACGTCGACCACGTCCGGCCCGCTGAGGCCCAGAGCCCGGAAGGGCTGCGCAAGGCCCATGCGTCGGCGCTGTTTGGCGGCAATGCTGACCTGAAGATCGGCGCCCTGCAGCTGGCGCGCCAGCTGGTGGCGGCCTAGCGGGCGCGGGGGCGCTGGCGGGTCGACCCCTGCCAGCTGCCCCCCGGCATTGCCGGATGCCCACGGGCGACCGTGGGCAACCGGGAGCGCCGTTGCTCCCCACTGACCGATTGAGGACCGATGATCACGACGACGACGACGACAACCTACCCACGCTTGCCGGAGCTTGCCCCCCGGGCGCCCGGGGAGTCTGCAGAGTGCTACGGCTTGCGGGCGCTGCTATTCGTGACCGCTGAGCGCCAGACGGCCACGGTCGACCTAGAAGGGCTGCAGCTGGCCGCCCATGCCTACCGGCTAGCGGTCTGTAACCGTGAGCTGAGCCCGGCGGGCGCTGAGCGGCTGGCGGACGTCAACCGGCTGATCTTGGCCGGGCTGGCGCGGCGGGCGGCGGAGACTGCCCCGGAAACGGCCCACGCGCCCCTAGGGGACGCGATCGCCCCCCCGGCGGACCGTCAAGGCCCGGGCGCCCCCTTGCGCCCCGCCCCGGTCACGCCACGGCCGCCGGCGGGCGGTCTGACGGTCGACGCGCCCCGCCCGGCGGCGCAAGCGCCCGCCCCGGTCTGGCTGCCCCCCGTGGCGCCCGCGTCGCGGCTGGCGGCTGAGGATCTGTTTTGAGCGCCCGGCGGGTAGCACTGGCGGGCTACGCGGTCCAGCTGGCCAGTCTGGCGCCGCTGGCGTGGCTGGCGGCGGGCGGCGCGGTCGCTGAGCCCGTCTGGCGGGCGGCGGCGGGCGCCGGGCTGGCGGGCGTGGCGATCATGCTGGCGGCGGGCGGGCTGGCGGGCTGCCAGCTGGCGGCGCCCCGGCTGGCGCGGCTGGCGCGGCGGGCTGGCAGCTGGCGGGGGGCGCGATGAGCGCCCGCCCCGCCCGCGTCTACCGCTGCAAGTGCCACGACCGGCCGTACACGGTCTGCCCCGACTGTGGCTGCCAGTACTGCCCGGCGTACTGGCGCGAGGGCTGCCCGCGCCTGAGCTGGCACCCCGGCCACGGCGCCACGGCGGAGGACGCCGGGCGGCGGTACCTGGCGCTGTACCCGCGTACGAACGTCGACCCAATTTCGACTACCCCCGGCAACGAGAGGACCGAGCCATGATCCCGAGCTACCACTCCGCCCCCACGAACGCCCTACCGCCCACGCCCGACCACGGCGTGACGTTCCGCCCCGACGTCGACGCGGCGCGGCAAGCGGCCATCCTGAAGGCGTACCGCGCCGTGACCGGGCGGGTGCGCGCGTTCCGCCCCGACCCGCCCACGCCGTCGACGCGCCCGGCGGCTGGGGGCGCGCGGGACATCGGTACCATTGCCCGCGACTACGGGCAGCTGGCCGCGAAGGCCGACGATACCGCCGGGCGCATTGCCCGGGCGGCGGGGCGGCAGCTGATCCCGGGCTGGCACGTCCGGGCGACCGATGGCCACTTCGCGCTGCTGACGCCCGCCCGCGAGACCGACGACCGGGCGCGGGCGGCGATGTACCCCGCCCCGGTCAGCCTGCCCGCCCTGCCGGTCGAAGCGTGGGCGGCGTACGCCCGCGTACGCACCTGCCGCCGAAAGTCGTCTGGCGCGGTGACGTGGGCGTGGGGCGGCGGCTGCCTCACGCTCACGGCGAGCGACCCGGAGAACGGCTGCGAGGCGAGCGAGTGGCTGCCCCTGGCTGACGGCGCGGCGGTCTTTCCGCCCGTGGCGATCATGCTGGCCGATGAGTACGCGTACCCGTTGCGCGGGCGGGCGTGGGACGTGGCGCAGAGCGGCGGGGCGGGCGGCGTGCTGATCTTCACGGCGGCGGCGGAGCAGACCGCGATCGCGATCATGCCCATGAAGTTCTGAGCGCGCGCGCCAGTCTGCGCCAGCTGACGGCGCCACGACATGCATATGCATCCTGTGTTAGGATGCTAACAGGCCGCGAGACACGGCCACGACAACGACCACAACGACCACGAACCGAGGAGAGAGAACGACATGGGATACTCATACGATCTGCGCGGGCGGCTGGCCTGCGATAGCTGCGGCGCCTGCGGCCAGACCCGCAAGCGGACCTGCCCGCACAAGGTTCACTACGCGAGCGGCGGCGCCCTGCCGTACTGCTACCCGAGCGCCCTGTGCCCGGGCTGCTACGCGAAGCACAAGGCCACGCTTCACACCGGCTGCAAGGACGGCGCGGCGAAGCGCACGGCTGAAGAGGCGGCGAAGCACGCGCGGCTGGCCGCCGGCGAGCTGGAAGTGACAAGCGCCTATGGCAGCTGGCACCCGACCGTGCCGGAGGGCTACACGGGCGTGATCTTCCGGGGCGTGGACCGCGCGGAGGTCTACCGGCTGATCGCGCGTGAGCAGTACGACCCGGGCGTGCGGCGCTACCTGAGCGAGTACCCGGACGCCCACCCGTGGACCGACCCGAACGCGGCGCCCGCCGCTGGGGGCGCGCGATGAGCCGCTACGACGCGATGACCACGGCCGACTTTGATCGGCTACTCGCCGCCCACCTTGACGAGACGTACACCGCCCCGAGCCAGCTGTTGGCCGTGGCGGGCGTGTACGAGCTACTCGCCGAGGAGTGCAACAACGCGGTGCTCGAAGCGTGGGACGCCGAGCGCGAGCTGGAACAGGCAGAGGTGGACGACTGGGACGCGCCCGCGTGCCTGCGCTGGCTGGCGGCGCACACGAGCGGGCCGAACCACTTCGCGGAGCGCGCCGAGACGTGGCCCGATGAGGTGGCACGGTTCGCCGCCCACGAGGACACGGACCCGGACGAGTGGAACGACACGGCAACCGAGGAACTCCGCGCGGCTGTGCGCGCGGCATGGACGACGGGGGGCGGGCGATGAAGGCGATCTATCAGGGCAAGCTGTGGCACGTCATGGACGACGACGGCGGCGGACTGTTTCTGGAGCGGGCGGACGGATCGCTGATCCACGCCCCGTACGACGATCCGAGCCTGATCGTCGACCCGACCGACGATGAGGTGGAGCTGGCGGCGGCGGGCATCGACCCGGCAGCTGGGGGCGCGCGATGAAGGCCATCACCACGCGCTACGTTGGCGCCACGGATCGGCGCCCCGCCCGCATCATTGCGAGCGACCTAGACGGTAACCGCGTCACCGTGCCAGCTGACGGCGACTTCCCGTACGACGGCCACAACGGCGCCCACCGGGCGGCGGCGGTGGCGCTGTGCCAGCGCATGGACTGGCCCGGCGGCGAGAGCCTGATCGGCGGGGCAGTGAAGCACGGGATGGTCTGGGTGTTCCCGGAACCGCCCCGGCTGCCCACCGTGGCCATCGGGGCGCGCGTCTACTGGCACGACCCGGGCGACGACGTCGCTAGCGGCTATGGCACCGTCGTCTCCATCGGCGTCGACCCCGGCGACTCCATCGACCCCGACGAGACGATCATCGCGCTGCGGCTGGACAGCGGCGGCGAAGCCGAAGTACTGCTGCGGGAGCTGTCCCTGCCGCTGGCCGCGCCGCTGGCCGCGCGATGACGTCGCCCCCGGACGGCCCGCCGTTCGCCCGCACGGTCTGCGCCTGCGACGAGTGCCGCCGTGGCTGCCACGAGCAGCCCGGCAGCCTTGCCGCCGGGGAGCTGGAGCAGATCGCCGCGTACCTGGCGCGGCCGGTCGCGGCTGTGCTGGCGAAGTTCTGGGCCAGCCCGGGGGCGCTGGTAGGGAACCGCGCGACCGGCGAGGTGTTCCGCGTGGGCACGATCACGCCGCGCCTGGCTGGCGGGCGGTGCGTCTTTCTCAGCGCGGACGACCGCTGCACGATCCACGCGGTGGCGCCGTACGGCTGCCGCATGTACGACTCGCATATGCAAGCCGACGAGGCGCAACGGCGGTCACAGTGGCTGGTCCGGTCGCAGCAATCGCCTGCGTACCAGTCCCTGCGCCGCACGCTGGCTCCGGCGGCAAGCTATCGACCCACGAGCTTCTAGCTGCGCCCCGCTGCGAGCAGCTGCGGGCGTCCTGCGTACCTGTGAGAGTTCTGCTAGCCTGATGACACGGAGTGATGACGGCATGACCACGACCCAACTAGAGCTACTCGTGCAGCAAGCGGTGGACCGAAGCGTCGTCCATACGCTCACGCGGTACATCGACCGCGCGGCGGAGGAGATCGCCGTCGAGATCCTGAAAGACCCGACGACCCGCGTCCGGTTCGCCACGCTGATCAACGCGGCGATGGATCGGGCGCTGACGAACCTGAACGCGCCGCCCCCGGTGGAGCTGCACACGCCATGAGCCTGATCGTCAGCGAGCTGTACACGGCCCTGCGATCGGTGGGCGTCCCCGAGGACGAGGCCCGCGCGGCGGCGACGGCGATGCGGGCGAGCGAGGCGCCTGCCACCGCCGCCCAGCTGCAGGCGCTGCGCGCGGACCTGCGCGCCCTGCGGTGGGAGTTCATCGTCACCTGGGGGCTGCTGCTGCTGATCCTGTGCGTCGTCCTGCTGGTGCTGGTGAGCGGGGCGCGGCCGTGATCGTCCTGCTGCTGCTGGCGATCCTGCTGACCCTGCTCGGCGCGTGGTGGCTCATCCCGGCGGCGGCCGGGATGCTGCTCGCGCTGCTGGCCTACATGGCGCTGGTCGGGCTGCTGGCCCTACCGGTCGTCGTGGTCGGGCGGCTGCTCGGCGTGGGCCGCGCCCGGCGCGACTACGAGCGCCGCTTCACCGCGTTCCTGCACGGCAAAGGCCCGATGCCGCCCGAGGGCTTCCCCCGATGAGCGGCTGCCGCTGCCAGCAGTTCGCCAAGTCGGGCGTCCCACACCTCGTGAGCTGGCGCTGCCTCGTCTGCGGCGGGCTGGTGACGCCAGACGGCCCGTTCGTCTGCCCGCAATACCTCCCGGCCGCTGACGGCGTGTGCCAGACCTGCGAGGACGAGGCGCCCGCGCACACGTTCGCCGCCCGCGCACTGGGCGAGGGGCTGCCGGCGGGCGTGACCGAGGATCGCTGTCATCTCTGCGGCACGCTGATCGGCGTGGGCGCCCCGGCGCTGCACGTTGGCGTGTGTGAGCCCTGCACGCGCTACGCGGCGAGGCCGGTGTGATGCCGCCCCGCCGCCACCGCCCGCGCCGCCCATCTTCCTCTCCCGCCTACCCGCGCCGCGAGTTCCTGTTCGCGCCCGGCGAGCTAGCGGCGCTGCGCTGCGCGTGCGGTTGTGCCGTCGTGGCCTCTGAGCCGGAGCTGAACGACCTGGGCGAGCTGCTGCAGTTCGGCTTCTGCCCGCTGTGCAGTCTGGCCCGGGCCGACGCCGGGCAGCCCTGCCTCTGGGTGCCCGAGGCCGCCCGCCACCTGCGGCGGCGGTCGTCCGAGTAAGACAGTTCCGCCTCTCACGTTCCCGATCGCTGACCCAGATGGAGACTCCCCGATGACACGCGCCCTGACCCTGACCCTGACCCTCGCCCTGACCCTCGCCGCCTCCCTCGCCGCCCCGCTGGCGGCGCAGTCCGCCGCGCCCGTCACCTTCAAGGACGACGTGCGGCAGTACCTCATGCGCGGCGAGGACACCGACCGCCGGGATGTCAGCCTGATCTTCGACGCGGCGCACCTGGTCGTGCAGCCGCGCAAGGGCGACCCGACGATCATCCTCTACGCGAACATCACGACGATCACCTATGACCGCCGCGCGAAGGTCCGCAAGATGAACCCGCGCATGGGCGCCGCGCTCGATCACTTCCTCACCGTGCAGTTCAAGGACGCGAGCGGGCGGGGCGACTTCGTCGAGGTGGAGATGGAGAAGGGCGTGGCCCCGCGCATCGTGGCGATCATCGAGGCGCGGTCCGGCAAGCCGGTGGCGCGGGCGGTCGGCGGCTAGTCCCGCCGCCGGAGGGGTGAACCGATGCCGACCGACCCTAATCCCGAGCCTGATCCCGAGCGCGCCGCCTTCGAGGCCTGGATCACCGCGCCGCCCATCGAGGCGCAAGTGGGGCGGCGCGGCCCGGACGACCCCAGCTGGCCGGGCCAGTACTTCAGCTACGCCGTGCAGCTGGCGTGGGAAGCGTGGCAAGCGGCCGGGCGCTGGATCCCGGACGAGCCCACGCGCCTCTGTCAGAACACGCTGTGCGCCTCGCCCGTGTTCGTCCCCACCCACCACAAGCAGCTCTACTGTTCGCCCAGCTGCGCGGCGGCGGGCCTGCGGGCCTACCATCGGCGACGGTGGCACGAGCACCAGCAGGCGCGGCGGCAGGCAGCCGAGCCGCGCCACGGCGAGCCCGGGGCGCCGTCCCGAGGCGATGACGAGGGATCTGCGTGACCGCCCGCCTCACCACTCCCGCCCGGGCCGAGCACGACTGAGCGAGCCGCAGGCGAGCGAGGGAGGCGAGGCGTGCTACCGTCCCAGCCGTACGTACCTACCCTCAGCTGTACTGGGCCTCGGTGCAGTCCCGCCCCGCGCCCGTACGTGGGAGGAGCCCATGCCTGACCTGCCCCGGATGCCGCCCGGCCGGCGGCTGTTCGCCCGCATCGACCGCTTCGAGTGCGCCTGCCCGGCCTGCGGGCAGCTGATCTTCGCGGACCTGGACCGCAAGCACCTGCCCAAGCGCATGAGTGACGTCAGCCGCGCGCGCGCCGCCGCCAAGCAGCGCCCGACGTGCGAGTCGGTGAGCAAGCTGTTCTGGAACCCGCACACCCAGCGGCTGTGCTGCCCCTGGTGCGGGCGCATCTACACGGTGGGCGTGGTCATCTACCCGGTGCAGCACCGGGGCCGGCGCGTGACCACGGCGGCCCCCGACATCGTGCCCACCCCGGAGGAAGTCGCCGAGATGCGCCGGCTGGGCGGCGGCTGGTTCGTGACCGGCGGCAAGGCGGCCGGCGCGTACGCGAACCTGCACGTCACGGACGAGTGCCGGTGCCCGCACCTGGGCACCGCCCCGAGCTGCCCGCTCCACGGCGAGGAGGTGCTGGGCCGGCCGGTGCCGGTGAAGCTGCCCCGCTCCCCGTATGCGTCCGAGTACGTGCGGGCGGCTGAGGCGGAGAAAGCGGCGGCGAAGGGGGGCGAAAGTGAGTGAGCCTGGCTGACGGGGGCCTGTCCCGTCAGGGCACCCCCGGCACACCCCCCTGTTTTGTGTCCCTTCGCCACTTAAGCCCTGCGGGGCAAAGGACTTAGGTAAAGACAGACCCCATGTCCTGAGCTGTCCCGAAGTACCCGATCAGGGGGGAGTTAGGGACGTACAAGGGACACTGTCCCAAGTTATGTCCCTGTATTAACTCTATGTACATACAGGGGTAACAGCCCATCAGAGACAGCGGGAGGGGGTATATATGGGGGCTCCCCCTCCCGCTGTAGGCGAAAGCTAGTGCAGGATCAGCGCGTGCATCCGCCGGTACGTGCCCCGGCGGACCTTCTCCACCTTGCCGTCGGCCACCAGCTGGTTGAGCGCGCGGTGGACGGTCTTGAGGGTCAGGGGCACCGCCAGGGCGAGCGTGCCCAGCTCGCCGGCCGTGATCTCGCTGCCGTCGGCGGGGAAGTAGGCCAGGATCTGGCCGGCGCTGCCCTGGTCGGTCCCATCGGCCAGCGCGAAGATGCCCACCTCGTTGCGCTCCAGCAGGAACGTCTCGGGCGGGGCCAGGTGCGACGCCCACATGAACGTGTAGAACCGCTGGCCCGTCTCCTCGGGGCTGGCGAGGACGAGCTGCGTGTCGGAGAAGCCGAGCAGCGCGGTCGAGCCCAGGATCTGATCCTGCAGCCGGTGGTAGCGGTCCTTCGGGTCCGCCTTCAGCTTGCTGCTGTGCGCCGTGGCGATGAGCGTGAGCCCCCGCGCGCGCAGGATGGCGCGGATCTCGTGGCAGGCGACCGCGCACCCGTCGTAGTCGAGCAGGTTGCCGCCGAGGAACAGCCCCATCGGGTCGCCGAAGAGCAGCGATCCCGGCGGCAGCTTCAGCTTGTCGATGAACTCCGCCAGGAGCGCCGTGCGTTCGTGCTTCTTCCGCAGGCAGCGGGGGTCGAACTTCGCATCATCGGGCATCGAGTAGCACTTGATGTCGGGGAACCCCGCGCGCTGGAACCACACCTTCCCACCGCGCTCCCAGCCCCGGTCGGCGTTGATGATCCCGATGTCGGCGACCGGGTTCGGCTGGTGGCCGAAGAGCGGCGTCTGGTCGCGGAAGGCCTTGGCGATGGTCGCCAGCAGCGCCGTCTTTCCCAGCCCAGGCGCCCCGGAGAGGAGCGACACGCTGCCGTAGGGAATGATGTTCGGCAGCAGGTCGAGCGGGCCTGCAGCGGGCGCAGCTGCCGGCACGGGGGTGGGGATTGACAGGGTAGCCGGAGCTAGTTCATCCTTGTGCTTCATCGTTCTGTCCTTGGTCGGGTTAAGGGGGGCGGTACCGGATCTTCTTGCTCGGGAAGATCAGCGTCGGTACCGCCCCCTTCGTGGCGTACGGCCTGCCTGAGCCGGGCAGGAAAGCGCCCCTTGTATCCCTCTCGCCTAGCCCAGATCAAGATCCTCCCAGCCCGTAGCGGTCGGTCCGCCGGCACCCCCAACATAGGCGGCTGCGCGCAGCTGCAGGCAGCGGTGTTTGTCATCAAATTGGTTGACGCCGTGTCATCACTCAACTACGCTGCCCCCCGTAGCACAGGCTCCCCGGTGCTACCCACCACCACCACGACCACGACCACGGGACAGGAGCACCGCCCATATGAACCTCTCGACACGCATCCTCGGTTCCACCGCCGTCAAACAGCTCCAGGCGTCGAGCAGCGCCTGGGTGCTCGTGGTCGGCCACGACCGCCTGACGCGCGGGCAGCTGGCGGCCGTCGGCTGTTATAACTTCCACGCGGCGCGGCTCCTCAGCGCGCAGCTCGCCGCGCTGCCCGTCAAGAGCCTGGCCGACCTGTTCGCGCACTACGCGCCGAGCGCCGTGGCGCTGCCGTCAGTCGGCGTGATCAGCCTGGCGGTGCTGGGCGCGGCGTTCGAGGCCAAGGGCATCGGCGGCGAGACGCCGCTGGAGAGCTGGGCGCAGAAGTGGGCGCCGCCTGAGACGGCGATGGTCACCTTCCACACGATGAAGCGCCGCGAGCTGGCCGAGGTGGCGAAGGAACGCAAGCACCGACGCAAGCGGCACGCGGCTTAACCGACGGAGACGACGACGATGGCGATGATGACGATTGTAGAGAAGCTGCGCGCGAAGGCGGCGGCGCTGGACATTCAGGCCGAGGCGTTCCGCCTCACGGCGACGGTGCTGGAACAGGAGCTGCGCGAGGAGAAGCGCGGCGCCGTGAGCCGCACGCTCACCGGCGCGGTGGCGCTGAGAAAGGCGCAGAAGAACGGCCACGCGGTGGTCGAGGCGCCGCCGGCGTCGGGGAAGTGGGCGAAGCGCACCGCGGCTCGCACCGCCAAGCGTGAGCAGGTGCTGGCCATCATCCAGGCCTACGGGAAGCCGATGCCGATCGCGAAGCTCCGCGCAGCCGCCCGCGCCCAGGGGATCGACTCGCTCACCGGGATCGTGTCGTACGTGCGGGGCGGCTTGCTGCGCGTGTCAGGCCAGAAGGGCCAGACGCGCTACCGGGTCGTGGAGCAGCGCGAGGGCGACTAGCCCGAGGTCACGACAGATACAGAGGATCCTGCGGGCCGACCGGCCCGTGGTGATCGTCTGTCACGTGGCGACGTCCAGCTCCAGCTCGACGCGGTCAGCCAGCCCTTCGCACACCGCCAGCAGATTGATGCCGTCCAGGGGGTAGTTGGTGATCAGCGCCCGCATCCGCTGACACAGCAGGTTCATCCGCGCGTCGACCGTCTGCCCGCTTCTTCGGCGCTCGGTGACGGCGGTCGTGCGGATCTGGCGCAGGCGCGCTTCGCCCATCGCGCTCAGTGAAGGCCGTGAAGGCCGCTGCAACACGAGCGTCGATGCGCGCGTCGCTGGCGGCGAGTTGAGCGCGGAGGAGGGCGTCGAGGAGGGTGCGGAGGAGCACAGTTTCTTCGCGACTGCCTTCAACGGCGGCGGAGGACATGAAGATTGCGGGCGACGACGAGGCGGCATCCAGGACTCCCTTTCCAGCGTGCGCAGCTTGCCCAACGTGCCCAACGTGCCCGACTTGCTGTTCCAGGTCCGCGATCAGGACGCTGAGGGATACCCCGAACACCCCCGCCAGGCGTTCGTAGTAGTCCAACGCCGCCGCCCGCCGTTTCTCTGCCAGGAGATAACTCACCGCGCCCTGGGTCACCCCCAGCCGCTTGGCGAAGTCCCGCTGTGACCACCGCTCCCGTTTCAACAGCTGCCGGATACGCTCGTTCAGTGCTTGCGACAACGTGAGAGGGGGAGCTGCTGCCGTCGTCGTCGTCGATCGGTCGGAGTGTGCCATCCAGGCTCCGAGGTGTTGAGTGCCGCAGTCGTGTTCGCCCGCACCATATCACTACCAGTCATCATCGCGCAAGATGGCATCCCGTCATCAGCGGGTGCTAAGTCGTGGGCGTGTGTGCGGTTACGCCACCCGCCACGAGATGTCGTGGGTGCTCCCGCAATTTTCTGTAAATACCCGCTTGACAGCTGGCGAGGCGCGCGTGTAGAGTCTCGCCTTCCTGATAACACACGTCATCACCCAGCCATGACAAAGTTCATCACGCCCGCCGCCCGCCGCTCGCCCGTGCGCAGCCTGCGTGCGTTCCTCCAAGGACCGCCGGCCGTGAGCCAGCGCGCCCTGGCCGCGGCGGTCGGGTGCAACCAGTCGATGATCTCGATGCTGGCCAAGGGCAAGCGGGCGCCGTCGGCGCGCCTGGCGGTGAAGCTGCACGCGGTGACCGGCGTCCCGCTCCAGACGCTCCTGGCCCAGCGGCTGCCGGCGAACCCCAAACACAAACGCCCCAGGGCCCCGGCCCGCGGCGATCCAGCGCTCGGCAGTAGCACGCCCTGATCCACCACGACTGACCACGTCAACGGGAGGCGACTATGACGACCACTCCGCCACCGACGACGACGACGACGACGCCCACGCCTATCGCCCCCCTGCTCTGGTTCACCGATCGATCCCGGTTCAAGCTCGGCACCTCGCGCTGTGCCCGCGCCCGCTATCTCAGCTACCACAGTGGGAACAGCTACGGCATGACGCTCAGGAAGCACGCCCTGCCGCTGGTCACCGGCATCTACGTCCACCGGGTGTTAGAAGCCTATGCATCGATCCTGAAGCAGCACGACCGCGTGCCGACGCTCGAAGAAACGCGCGGGATCATCGCCAGCCTGGTCGCCGAGTATGTCGCGCAGGTCGACGCGCGCGGCTACCGGGGGATCCTCGGCGGGCCCGACACCGAAGAGACGATCGCCGAGCAGGCCGCCCTGATCAGCGGACTGGCCTGGGCGCTGCGGCTGAAGTTCCTGCCCTGGCTGCACGCGAACTACCAGGTGGTCGCGGTCGAAGAGGAGCGACTCCATCTGCTCGACTGCAGCTGCGGGGCGCCGCCGCTCGATGGGGATGAACACATCCGCCGGGGCTGCGTGGGCAAGGCGATCATGCTCAGGACTGATCTCCTGGCGCAGCGGCGCGGCGGATCGAACCTCGCCTACTTCGAGTGCAAGACGACCGGCTGGGAGAGCGAGGCCTGGGCGGAACAGTGGGAGACGGACGCCCAGCTGGCGCTGGGCACGGTGGATGCGGAGAAGAAGTGGGGCGCTGAAGTCACCGAGCTGTACATCGTCGGCCTGAACAAAGGGCGGCGCGTGCGGGATCGGTACGGCGACAGCAGCGACACCCGGAAGAAGCAGTCCTCGCCGCTCTGCTACGGCTACAAGCGTGAGGGCAACCCGCCGCTGGCGACTGACGACTGGCTCCCCACCTACGAGTGGGTCAACGAGCACGGCGAGACGAAGCGCGCCAGCCGGGCGCATAAGCGGGCCCTGGTCACCACGCTGGCTGAGAGCGACTGGCCCGTGTGGAAGGCGTATCAAGCGAGCAACCCGGGGCTGACACCTGAAGAGTTCTGGGTGCGGTTCCTGCCCGAGTCGGTGCTCGACAAGGTGTGCTTCATCCTCGGGCCGATGAACCGCCAGGACCAGCAGCTGCAGGGCCTGCTCAGAGGGTTCCTCGGCGAAGAGCGCCGCTGGCAGGAGGTGCTCTGGACGCTCTATGAGCTGCAGGCGGCGGGGCACGGCTGGGCGAGCGAGACCTTCCAGGCGCGCCTCGATGAGCTGGTCCCCTGCAGCTGGGCGTGCCGGCCGTTCGGGAAAGAGCATCAGTGTGAGTTCGTCCCGGTCTGCCACCGGCACGAAGGCTGGCAAGACCCACTCGGCACGGGGCACTACCAGCCCCGCCTGCCGCACCACGACCCGGAACTACATCAGGCGATTGCGCGCGGGCTGCTCCCCGCCGAAGCGGACGTCGTCGACGAGGAGGAGTGAGATGACCGAGCTACCCACGAATGAGTATGCCGCCATCCCGCCGTACCTGATGGAGGCGCTGCAGCGGTACATCGCGCACGGCTACGCGCCGGGGAACTTCCTGCTCGCCGTGCTGCGCAATGACCTGAAGGCGGCGGTGGCCCACGCCGACCTGGCCAACCAGGCGATCTTGCCGGTCTATGTGCGGTTCCTCTACAACCGGGCCCCCTGGGCCTGCTGGGGCTCGCCGGCCCATGTCACCGCGTGGGTCGAGGCCCGGCAGGCCGAGCGGACGCCCGTCACACAAGAGGAGAACTAGCCATGCTGGTCGCGCGCGTGCTCACCCACGACAACCGCAACATCCTGCTGCTCGGGCTCTCGGCGGAGAACCGCCGGCGGCTGGTGCTGGGCAGTCCGATCGAACTGAACCTCGGCGAGCTGGACGGCACGACCAAGCTGGTCATCTTCGCCGGCGAGACCGAGGACACGATGCAGGCCGAGCTGATCTCGTTGATTGGCGCCAACAGCACGGTCAGCAGCTACCGCTCGCGCTCGGAGGTGCAGTGATGTCGCCCGTCGGCGGCAGCCGGCACTACGACGGCGGGGGCCTCGGGATGGAGGCCGGCTGGAACTGCCCCAGCTGCGGCAACGAGAACGGCGGGCCGATTGCGCAGGGCTGTGTGGTGTGTGGCGCCGGGAAGCCGGGCCGCCACATCGGGCGGGAGCAGAGCGTGCCGCCCGAGCCAGCCGCCCCGCCGCCCCCTGCGCCGCCACCCGTTGACCAGGAGCAGCTCGGCGTCTTCGATCGCTGGGCGCTCAGCCACCAGGAGGCCACGCTCGAAGAGGCCTTCACGGCCGGCTACATCGAAGGGGTGCGCGCGATGCGGCGCGAACAACTAGCGCAGCGGCCGCGCGCGACCGAAGGACCGCTCGACCCGGAGAGCAAGATCGCCCGCACCATCGTCGCCGCGCTCGGCTACTTCACCGATCAGATCCTCAGCCAGGCGCCACCGGAAGTCGCCAGCGGCGAGTGGTGCAGCGTCGAGGAAGTGCGGAACCTCATTCACCAGCTCACCACGACAGGAGAAGTCGCTCATGCCTGACCAGGCCGCCAGCCCCGCTAGCCCCGCGCGTCGGATCTTCACCGCCACACTCATCCTCGGCGTCCCGGGCGCCGGCAAGACGTCGCTGCTCGCCAGCTTCGCGCGCTACCTCTGGGACAGCCACCAGCGCGTGCTGCTCCTGTACAGCTGGGACGGCGGGGCGATCCCGACCGACCTGCAGAAGCTGATGAAGCAGGGGCTCATTCGCTTCTGGCGCTGCCGCACCAGGTCAGCCGAAGGGCTGGCGATCGAGACGCTCTACCAGGCGACCAAGGGCTACTGGCCGCGTGAGATCAACAACGTCACCGGCGAGACCTCGCCAGGCGTCGACCTGGTGCCGCCGGTCACGACGCTCTACACGCTCAGCTGCCGGAAGACCGGCGAGCTGCTGGCGACGCTGCCCACGCGGGGGGTCATCACGCCGACCTACTGCGCGGCGTGCAAGACGCTGCACCCGCAGGGGGAGCTGAACGTCGCCGAGACGGTCAAGCGCACGCCGGGCTTCGAGATGGTCGGCGGGGTGGCGTTCGATGGACTGACCAGCATGACGAACGAGGTGCTGAGCTTCATGGATCACGCACGCGGCGCCGGCCAGGTGGGCGGCGAGAAGAGTGCGTTTGGCGGCGTGGTGATCTCGGGGAGTGTGAAGCTCGGCGGCACCAACCGCGCGGACATCGGGCTCGGCCAGTCACGCGGCCGGGAGTTCGTCAATAACTCCTTGAGTATCCCGCACCTGGTCGAGGGCCCGGTCTTCACGGGATTGAGTATGGAAGCGACCGACGAAGGCGGGCTGCCGATCGTAGGCTGCAAGCTGCCGGGACGCGCCGCGACCGACGAAGCGAGCAGCTGGTTCGGCAATGTGTATGAGATGGGCAAGACGACCGACGAGGCGGGCAAGGAACACTTCACGCTGTTCCTCCGCCCCTTCACCGATGCGCAGAACCGGCGCCACCTGCTGAAGACGAGCAGCTCGCCCACCGGGCTGCCGGATATGCTCATCGACCCGATCGGTCAGCCGTGGGCGCAGGCCAACCTGGGCCTGGTGTTCTCGCTGCTCGATCAGGATCTGCAGAAGGCGCTGGCCGAGGATATTCCCGGCGCGCCGGGCCTCTCGCAGACGCCGAGCCGCTACGGCGAGACGTTCTCGGTGACGCCGAGTGCGGCGGCCCCGGCGGCTGCTGCAACGGCGGCGGCGGCTGCGCCAGCCACGCTGCCTGGGCTCACGCCCCCAGCGCCAGGCGCGATGCCCGCGCCGCCCTCGGCCTCGGCGCCTCCGGTCGCCACGGCGCGGAAGCGTCCGCAGCCGGCAGCGGCCTCAGCGGTCGCGGTCGCCGAACCGCCGCCGACACCGCCCGAGCCGGTGGCCAGTGGACTCGGCGTGCCGCCTCCCGGGATGCGGCCGCCAGCGAAGCTGCTCAGCAGCTGAGCGCGTGACAGGCCGGAGAGACGGCCACTTCGATCTCCGACGACGACTCCGACGACGACGACGGCGCGACCCCTCAGCACACCCGTGCTGCGGATACCCGTTCATCGTTTCGGAGGTGCATCGTGGGCAAGAGTATTCAGGAACTCGCAGGCGAGCTGAAGGATGAGGTACTCCCGACCAGCGGGCAGGATCTCGACGATCTCCCGACTTTCGGATCGTTCACGCCGCCACCGCCCCCCGGGGCGTACCGCTTCCAGCTGCCGGCCGATCTCTCGTCGATCTGGGATCTGTTCGACACGCCGGAGAAGACGCCGCCCCAGCGGGTCAAGGCCTCGTTCGACCGCGACCACCCGCTGCTGATCGTGCAGTCGCCGGGGGGCAAGAGCAACAACGAGCCGTTCGAGACGCGGCTGACGAACAACGAGCGGAAGCGCGGCAAGGGCGGCGAGGTGACCGCCAGCGACATGGACTACCTGCTGCGCGCGCTCGGCGAGAAGACCAAGCCGAAGAGCAACCGGGAGTACATCCAGGTCGTCCAGCGGCACGCGGGCAAGCAGTTCGGGGGCGACCTCCGCTACAGCTGGCGCTGCAGCAAGGACCGCGACATCCGCGCCCGGGACGGCGCGGGCGCGGTCCAGGTCATCGAGGGCAAGAAGGGCTGCGGGGAAGCCTACTACCAGGAGGACGTGCCGAAGGACGCCACGGGCCAGGTGCCCTACGAGGTGACCTGCAGCAACTGCGGCGCGCTGCTGCGGGCGTTCGCCAACCTCGACAACCTGCGCGGGTGAGGGGGCAGGGCCATGAGCGACCTTCACGAGAAATTCGAGGAGTCGCAGCTGGAGCTGTTCGACGCCGAGCGGCGCCAGCGGGCGGGGGAGCCGCTGGCGATCACGCTCGACGAGTCGGCGATGCCGCCGCCGGTGACGGCGGGGCCGGGGGCGAGGAAGCCGCCGACCCGCGCGGAGCTGACGGCGTGGGCGGAGGAGAACGAGTTCGAGCTCATCTTCTTCGACCCACCGGAGCACTTCGACCACGCGATCCTCGGGCTGGTTCACGGGTTCGGCCAGGAGTTCGCGGTGCTCTACGACGAGGACAAGGTGCTCGAAGCGATGGCGGCCGACGGTGCGGATGCCGACGATGTCGCCGACTGGTTCGGGTTCAACACGATCGGGGCGCACCTCGGCGACGCGACGCCCCGCTTTCTCACCCGCCCCTGGGAGCCGGGGGCCGAGGAGACCAAGGAGACGACTGATGTCGAAGAAACGTGATCCGGTGATCGCGGTCCTCAAGTACTTCCAGGAGGCCGAGCTGCCGCTGGCGCAGCAGGCGCTGAGCCTGGTGCAGCAGACGCTGCGGGCTCGGGCGGCGGAGACGGCGCGGCCGCGGGCGGTGCCGAAGAAGGCGGGCACGCCGACGCCACCGATGGCGAGCGGCAGCCAGGGGGCGTAGGACGGTGGGTAGGGGGTGGGCTCACTTGCATATGGATGTGCAAGTGGGCCCGGGGGAGGCCACGACGATGATGACCATGACAACGACCGCGACAACGACCGCAGGACTTCAGAGGGAGGCGACCGTGGGCAGCAAGCAACCGAAGACCGACGCCGCAGAGAGCACGCTCAGCACCGGGCACGCGCGCGGCACCGTCCAGCACATCTATCCCGAGCGCGGGTTCGGGTTCATCCGGTGTACCGAGGGCGCCGCAGGCGACGTCGGCAAGGACTTCTTCTTTCACACCACCGGCCTCATCGACGTCGAGCTCGCCGAGCTGCTGCCGGGGATCCTCGTCGAGTTCGAGCCGCGGCAGGTGCCACGGGGCAAGCGGGCGGAGCGTGTCTCCCTGGCGCGTTAGCGAGGAGGGCGAGATGACGATCAGCGAAGCCGTCGTCCAGCTGCAGACGCTTCTGAAGAAGCACGGCGACGTGGACGTGTACTTCGACTGCCCGTTCTGCGACCGGTCCTATGCGCCGAACGTGGTCAAGCCGGTAGCCGTTCACCTCAGCTCTGGGCAAGGGAAGTTCGGGGCGAAGGCGGAGCAGCCATGATCCGCCAACGCACCCCCACCGATCGCACCCTCCGCTTCGGCGATGACCTGGTCGACGAGGCGATCAAGGAGGCCGTCGACGACATGACCGACGCGGCGCAGATGGCGATGTTCGACGAGGCGCTGGCACGGGAGGCGCGGCACGACGCGATCGTCGACGCCCGCGCCGCCACCGCCGCTGCGACGCCCGAGCCTCTGCCGCCGGAGACCACCGACCCGATCCGCGCCACGCTCCGCCAGCCGTTCTCCTGCCTGCTGGGCGCGGCCGGCAGCGGCAAGACCTTCTACACCAAGGCCTGGGCCGAGGAGGAGCGCGGGCTGCTGCTCTGCGCCACCACCGGCATCGCGGCGATCAACCTCGGCGGCGAGACGATCAACGCGGTCCTCGGGTACTTCGACACGGCCAGCCTGCAGGAGAGCTACCTCAACGGCTTCCTCAGCGCGAAGCTCGGCAAGCTCTGGAAGATGGGCGTGCGCCGGCTGGTGCTCGACGAGGTGTCGATGCTTGCCGGCGATCAGCTCGACTTCATCGTGAAGGCGATCGAGGAGGTCAACAGCCGGCTATGTGCTGTCGACCAAGAAGGACAAGGACGCTGATGAGGGTGAGAGCGGGCCGCCAGCGATGGGCCTGACGCTGGTCGGGGACTTCTGCCAGCTGTCGCCGGTGAAGGCGACCTATGCGTTTGAGGCGAGCGAGTGGGGGCGGTTCCAGGCCAACACGATCACCCTCACCGAGATCCGCCGGCAGTCCGATCCCGAGTTCATCGCGATGCTGCGCGCGGCCCGCGCGGGCCAGGGGGAGCAGGTCGCCGACTACTTCCTCGCACGCAACGCCATCGCGACTGAGACCGACGACCACTTCGAGGGGCCGACCATCCACGCGAAGAACGAGAGCGTCGACCGCTACAACGCGCTGCGGCTCTCGCGGCTGCCGGGCGCGCCGGTGACCTTCAGCTCCTCCCGCTGGGGCAAGCAGCGCAGCGAGTGGGGCAATCCCGACAAGCCGCCGTCGACCTGGGGCATCCCCCAGGAGCTGCCGCTCAAGCAAGGGGCGCTGGTGATGATCCTCGCCAACCGCCGCGAGGCCGGCGCGCTCACCTATGTGAACGGCGACCTCGGCACGCTGGAAGACGTCGGCGACGACTACGTCGTGGACGGCAAGGGGCACGAGCGGCGGGTGCGGGGGGCCTACGTGCGGCTGCAGCGGACGGGCCTGGTCGAGTTTGTGATCCCGGTGTCGCGGAAGGTGAAGCTGCCGGCCGATAGCACGCGGCGGAAGGAGCTGCGCGCGGCGGGGCACGAGGACCGCATCGAGGAGCGGTGGGAGATTGCCGGCGAGATCACCTACATGCCGTTGAGAATTGCATATGCAAGTACGGTTCATAAGAGCCAGGGGCTGAGCCTGGATAAGGTGCAGGTCAACGTCCGGGACGCCTTCTTCAAGTCGCCCGGGATGATGTATGTCGCGCTGAGCCGCAGTCGCACCGCGGCGGGGCTGCGGCTGGTGGGGAGCCGGGCGGCGATCATCGAGCGGTGTACGACCGATCCGCGGCTGAAGGCGTGGCTGTGATCGACCTGAAGGTGGCGGTGTCGTTCACACGCGGCCAGCGGATCTGGCTCAGCGAACGCCAGCAACCCTTCGGCTGCCTGATCGGCGACTACCGTTACGGGATCAATCGGGCGCGCGGCTACCGGCCGCGCGTCATTCAGGATCACTTCGCAATCCTGGGAAACGACCGCGGCGGCGGCCTGGTGGAGACCGCCGTGGCCGTCGCGGCGAATGTCTGCCCGATGATCCAGTTCGACAGCTACTACCACTACAACCTGCGGCTGCCGAGCGGCGATCTCCTCAACGTCGTGTGGGACCACCCCCACGGCGTCATCAAGCTGGACTGCGCGCGGGAAGCGGCGCGCGTGAAGGCGAAGAAGGAGGCTCCCGACCTCTACCTCGTGCTGACCGGCGACGGCGTGCCGACCACGCGCGGCTGGCTGGTCTTCACCGTCGCCGGCTGGACGACCCACGCGGAGGTGCTCGCCTCGCCGATCGAGGATCTGGGCCACGGGCCGTGTTACCAGTGCGTCACGCTCCATCCCACGCTGGAGATCCTCGCGCCCGTGCGCGGTCAGGGCTACCGCGAAGGGCCGGTGCCCGGCTGCTTCGACTTCGAGTCGCCCGATGTGGCCGGGGCGTGATGCATAGGTATGTCCACCCTGGCCCTCTCCCGCACCTGCAACCTCCGGGACTTCCCCGGGTGCCTGAGCGTGGCGCAGTGGCAGCAGCGGCTGGCCGAGGCGGCCTGGGCCCGCTGGGTGGAGGCGACCCACCTGCGCGTCCGCGACGGCGGCCTGGTCGTGAACTACTCGGAGGTGCTCTTCCAGGCGCCGGGGCCGACCGCGACCTACTGGTACCCGGGGGAAGCGCAGCTGGTCGACGGGCAGCAGGGCGGCGTGCCGGCGGTCTACGGGCTGTGCGTGCTCGACCGCGTGGAGGCGCCCGTGCGGTTCCTCCACCAGGCGGCGGAGATCCTCCGGCCCGAGGGGCTGCTGGTGTTGACGTTCGCCTACTGGGCCGCCGAGGGCCGGGATACGGCGAGCGGGCGCGGCGAGCGGCGGCGGATCTACTCGGCGCACAGCTACCAGCGGCTGATCCGGGATGCGCGGAAGGTGGGGTTCAAGCACTTCGGCGGGGTGGACTGGACGTACCACGGCGACTGGCTGGACGACCACTCGCTGGCGAGTCTGGTGCTGACGAAACGCGGGAGCGGAGGAGGGGGCGATGGCAGCGGCAGCGGCAGCGCAAGCGACTGAGCCGATCTGTCTCGACTGCGGGAAGGCGCCCGGGCGGGTGGCGGTGATCGTGACCACGACGCCCGAGCCGGTGCGGGGCGCGGTGTGCCGGCGGTGCTTTCGGATCAACTGGCAGGGGTGGGGAGTGACGGAGGGACGCTGAATGGAGATCGAGATCGGCGCACGGTTGTTGACGGCGATCCTGGCGGTGGTGCTCTCGGCGGTGATCGAGCGCTGGTGGCACTACGCGCTGAGCCGGCGGCGCTAGCAGACGCTAGGCTAGACATCGCTAGACACTCGGTGATATTGTCGGATACATGACAACACCGACACGCAAGTCGAAGCCGGCGAGTGCCCCGGGCAAGCGCCAACTGAACGTTCACATCACGCTGGAGACGAGCGACCTGCTCAAGGCGATCTTGGACAGGGACGGCGTCCCCTACAGTGCCCAGGTCGACCGCGCGGTCGCGCTCTGGGCGAAAGAGAAGGGCATCGAGGCCTCCCATGTCACAGCTACCAGGACGGGTGCGTAGCCATGACGACGACGACGACGACGGACGCACGGACTACCTCGACCTCGACGAGCTCGCCCGCTACAGCCGCCTCTCGGTGCGGACGCTGCAGCGCCATCTCAAGCGCACCGACGATCACCAGCTGCCGCACTGGCAGGTCTGCATCCCGGGGAAGAAGAAGGGCCGCGTGCTGGTCAGCAAGCGCGCGTTCGATCGGTGGATCGAGCACTTCCGTGTCGGCGCGCCAGTGGCAGCCGACCCCGACGACGTCAGCTGGATCAAGTCGCGCAAGACGTCGCACTAGGAGGTCGCGATGAGCGCGCGTGTCATCGGCGTCACGGTGCGCCACGAGCCCAAGCGGGCGCTGCCCTGGGGACTGTACGTCGACGCGCGCATCGGCGGCGAGCGGGTGAGCGGCACGAAGTTCTTCGCCACCGAGGCGGAGGCCGAAGCGCAGTACCCGGTGGCGGCGGCCGACATCACCCGGCGGCGCACGCAGGCCGAGCAGCAGGCGGCGCTGCAGAAGGCGCTCAACGTCCCGGTGCTGCCCGAGGCCCCCAGGGGCAAGGTGCTCTTCGAGACGCTCACCACCAAGTGGCTCGACGAGTACGTCAAGGAGTCGTTCACCGCGGCGACGTACCGGAACTACAAGGGGCTGCTCGATCGCTACCTGCTGCCGATCATGCGCAGCTGGCCGGTCGACGATCGGACGATGGAGAAGACGCGGATCAAGTTCGTGCTCCGCGAGCAGCTGTACAAGGCAGGCGTGCCGCTGCCGACGCGCCGCGCGTGTCAGCGCTGCCTGAGCGCCTGCTTCAACTGGATCGAGAGCGAGCTGCCGGGCGGCCTCCTCACGCGCAACCCGGCGAGCAAGCTCGGCAAGTTCCTCCGGCAGAAGGACGAGAAGCACGTCATCCTGAAGCCGCAGCCTAACCCCATGACGCGCGTGCAGGTCGAGGCGTTCCTCACCTGGCAGGAGCAGCACTATCCCGAGCTGGCGGATCTGTTCCTGTGGCTGGCCGACGAAGGCTCGCGCATCGGTGAGGTGTGCGCGCTGAAGTGGGCGCACCTGAAGCTCGACACCCTCGATCGCGGCAAGGCGAACATCGTCGAGGCGTTCTCCTCGGCGACGCGCTGGCAGGAGCGGCAGGACGGCGACGAGCGCGGGCTCGGCGAGAAGGACACGAAGACGCACCGCACCGATCAGTGGATCGATCTCACCCGGCGCGTGGTCGTGCGGATGCGCGCGCGGAAGGCGGCGAACCTCGAAGCGTGGATGGCGCGCGGCCGGTACGGCAAGGAACCGGTCCACTGCTTCCTGACGCGCGACCTGCTGCCGCGCCGCCCCGACAAGAAACTCTACCGGGCGTTCCGCGAAGGCTGCGACGCGCTGCAGCTCCGAGGCGAGACCGGCAAGCCGTTCACGATCCACTGCCTGCGGGACACGTTCGCGAGCCTCGCGCTGCTCGAAGGCAAGGCGCTGGGCGAGGTGTCGATGATGCTCGGGCACGCGAATGTGAAGACGACGCAGGACCACTACGTGAAGTGGCTGCGGCTGGCCGACCGGAACATCTTCGACGTGGCGAAGGGCGGCGAGGAATGAGCCTGCGGAGGAGTGGAGCCGACGACCAGGATCGAACTGGTGACCCCCGCATTACGAGTGCGGTGCTCTACCAAACTGAGCTACGTCGGCCTGCTTCCAGCTGGCTCCCAACCTCCCAACTGGAAATTGCTAACTACTGCGCCTGCAACGACTTACAAATTCGCCCAACGTCTTACGAATTTGCTCGCCAAACACCGGTATTCCTAGCGTTTTCTGCACGGCCGCCTCCAGCCTCCTGACCTGTCACGAGCTGTCATTACTTGACGTGACGCGAGTAGGAACTGGGGGCCGGCGGTGGGCAAACGCATCGAGGATCTCCGAAAGCTCGACGAGTTAGATCAACTCATTGAGCGCCAGGTGGAAGCCCTGGATCCGAACCAGCACTGGTACCAATTCGTCGGCGTGATCGAGGCGCTGCTCGCGAGCGGCGAGTACGACTGGGCCTTCGGCACGCTCGGCGGCATCCGCGACACGGTGCTGAAGACGCGGCGGGTGAGTGAGGCGCAGCAGCGGGCGGTGGGGAACATCGAGGCGAGCAAGCGCGACGGGCGGGACGACGGCTGGCGCGCGCGGCGGTACGAAGGGCGGCGCTGATGCCGCGCCGGCCGCTCGACCAATATGAAACGCCGCCCCACTATGTGCAGCCGCTGCTCGATCTGATCGGGCCGCTCACCGGGCTCACGGTCTACGAGCCGTGTGTCGGCAAGTGGCACATCGCGCAGTTCCTCACCGGCGCGGGGCACCTCTCGACCAACGATCTCGATCCGCAGTGTGCCGCGACGATCCACGAGGACGCGCGATCGGAGCGCGCCTGGCCGTTCGCGCACGCCGACCCCGATGACGACTTCCGCGTCGACTGGACGATCACCAACCCGCCCTTCAGCGATGAGCTGGTGATCCTGCAGCACGCGCTCGCGAACTCCCGCAACGTCGCCTTCCTCGCCCGGCTGAGCTTCCTCGAACCCACGCTGACACGCGCCGCCTTCTGGGCCGCGCATCCGCCGACCGATCTGATCGTGCTGCCGCGCTACTCGTTCCGGTTGAACGACGCGGGCAAGCGCCAGACCGACAGCGTCACCTGCTGCTGGATTGTGTATCGCGAAGGAGGCCGCCCATGTCTGCGCTTCAGCCCACACCGGTGATCCTGCCGGTCATCTACATCGCGGGTCCGTACCGCGCCCCCACGCCGTGGCAGGTGCTCGCGAATGTCCGCGCCGCGCAGGAGGTCGCGCTCGCCGTGTGGAAGATGGGCGCGGTGGCGCTGTGCCCGCACAGCAACACGGGGTTGTTCGACGGCGAGTGCCCCGATGAGGTCTGGCTGCAGGGGGATCTGGAGCTGCTGCGGCGGAGCGACGCGATCCTGATGATGGGCAAGTGGCAGTACAGCCAGGGCGCGAGCGCGGAGTATCGCGCGGCCCAGCAGCTCGGCCTGCCGATCTTCAACGAGCCGGCCGTGACCGACAGCGAGCTGCACGACTGGATCGTGGAGTGGAAGCGCGCGACGTCGGAGGCGACGTAGTGCTCGCTAAGCCGCCCGCCTGCCGCGGCTGCGCGCTGGAGCAGCGGGGGACCGGCTTCGCGCCGGCCGATGGCCCGTCGGGCAGCTGGCTCTTGCTCGTGGGCGAGTCGCTCGGCGTGGTGGAAGCGATGACCGGCCGCCCGTTCATGGGCGACGCGGGCGGGATGCTCACGCGGTTGCTCAACCTGCTCGGCTGGCAGCGCGATGCGATCCGCATCCACAACACGGTGAGCTGTCACCCGCCGAACGACTGGTTCGACGAGCGCGCGCCCTGGTACTACAACGCGATGGCGCACTGCCCGTACCTGGAGCAGACGCTCGCCGAGCGGCATCCGGTCGTGGTGCCGATGGGGCTGACGGCGCTGCGGCGGGTGATGCACCTGGAGCACAAGAAGAAGATCCTCGTGCAGAACTTCCACGGCGCGGTGATGCGCGACCCGACGGATCGCTTCTGGGTGGTGCCGACCTATCACCCGAGCTTCCTGCAGCGCGGCGCCACGAACATGATCGGCACGGTGCTCTGGGATCTGAAGCGCGCGGAGGCCGCGCGGGACGGCGGGAAGCCGCCGAGTGATCACACGCTGGTGATCGATCCGCCGGTCGAGTGGTTCCGCCGGTGGGTCGATCAGGTGGTCGCGGCACGCCAGCAGGATCCGGGGGCGTACCCGCTGAGCAGCGACGTCGAGACGCCGGATAAGGCGGGCGGCAAGGACGAAGGCGAGATCACGGCGGACGATGTCAGCTACCAGCTGCTGCGGCACAACCTGGCGTGTCACCCCGACGAGGGCATCACCGTGCCGCACGCCGGCCCGTACCTCGATGAGCTGAAGCGGCTGTACGCCAGCCCCGGGCACATCTGGATGTGGAACCGCGAGTACGACTTCGGTCGGCAGGTCCACGCGGGGCTGATGCGCGAGGAGGACTCGGGGAAGGTCGTCGACCTGATGTGGCTCGCGCACTTCCTGCAGAGCGATGTCCCGCGGGGGCTCGGGTTCTGGGCGCCGTTCTACAGCAACTACGGGCCGTGGAAACACCTGGCGGGGGATGAGCCGGAGAAGTACGGCGCGATCGACGGGCTGCAGACGCACCGGGTGGGGTTCGGGGTGGTCGGCGACCTGCAGCAGCAGGGGCAGTACCGGATGGCGCTCAGGCACACGCACACGCTGCTCAGCGAGGTGCTGCGGCCCGCGCAGCTGATTGGCCTGAAGGTCAACCGCGAGCGGCTACTCGTGTTCAGAGATGAGCTGAGCGAGAAGGCGCGGGAGCGGATCCAGGCGCTGCAGGCGTGCGTGCCCGAGCAGCTCGCGCCGCTCACCCCGAAGGCGGGGCTGACGCGCGCGCCGGCGGCTAGCGTGCTCCATGTGAAGGCGTCGGCGTTCACGCGGAGAGGGCTGCCACGGAAGGGCAAGCCGACCGCCGAGGTCAAGCAGGAGCTGTATGCGAAAGCCATCGTCATCGAGAAGCTCGTCCTCCGGGAAGTCCTCGTCTGCACGGGCTGCGGCGCTACAGAGGTCGCTCGCCGCCACCGATGCAGCCCTGCTCCCGCTGCTGCAGCTGCGGCTGGAGCTCCTCGACTTGATCTGGTTGTTGCGACCGTCAAGCGGTGGTACTGGCAGGAGCCCTTCAACCCCGACTCCGTCCCCCAAGTCCTCGCCTACATCAAGTGGCGGAAGCACAAGCCCGGGCGGGCGAAGAAGAGCGCGAGCGCCGAGTCCACCAACCGCGAGACGTTAGAGCGGCTCAGCCGCACGACGCAGGATCCGTTCTACGCGGCGCTGCTGGACTACCGCGCGGTGGGGAAGATCCAGGGCACGTATGTCGACGGCACGTTAAGACGGCTGGACGGCGAGGACCGCCTGCACCCGCAGCCGACGTTCAAGCCGAGCACGATGCGGTTGAGTTACGTGAACCCGAACATCACGAACGTCGTCGCTGATAAGGGCGGGCCGGCGGGGCTGGCCGCAGGCTTCAGGAAGTGCATCGTCGCCAGCCCGGGCTGCCGGCTGCTGGAGGTCGACTTCGCGGCGATCGAAGCGGTCGAGACCGGCTGGTGTGCGCGGGACGCGGAGTACTACCGGCTGGCGAAGCTGGGCGTCCACGCGGCGCTGGTCACCCATGCGATCGGGCTGCCGTACGATCCGGCGGCGAGCGACGAGGAGCTGCGGAAGCTCTTCAAGGCGACCAAGCACAAGTACCCCGAGGTGTACGACCCGGCGAAGCGGTACATCCACGGAAGGAGCTACGGGCTCACCGTGGCTGGGATGGTGCTGCAGTTCCCGCACCTGTTTCCGACCCAGGCGAGCGCCGAGAAGTTCGCGCGCGTGTTCGAGCGGATGGCGCCGGGCGTGTCGAAGTGGCAGACCGAGACGCAGGTCAAGGCGCAGCGGCAGCACTACCTCGGCGGCGCGGGCGACCACCCGTTCGCGTACAAGCACTGGTTCTGGAGCGTCTACAGCTACAAGCGGCTCACCGCGACGCAGTACTACCGGCTGGTGGCGAAGGCGCAGAAGGTCGGGCAGGAGCCGCCGTGCGTGAGCATCAACGGCCAGTGGTTCCGGGTGAGCCTGGGGGAAGACGGCAAGCGGGTGCTGGCGTTCTACCCGCAGTCGATTGCGTCGGGCATCCTGAAGGAAGCGATGCTGCGGCTGTTTGCGGAGCGCGACTCGCCGAGCTACATCGGGAATGTGTACTACGGGCGGACGCCGCTGCGCGCGCCGATCCACGACAGCTTGCTCTTGGAGATCCCGGAGCGGGCGTGGGACCGGACGGTGGAGATCGTCTGTCAGGAGATGCAGCGGCCGGTGATCGAGCAGCCGCTGCCGGGCGGGTGGGGGCGGCCGGCGGGGGAGTGCGTGGCGATCGGGGTGGCGGCCAAGGCGGGGCACGACTGGCAGGCGATGGAGGAAATTGCGGTGCCGGGGTACGAGAGCGAGTGGGTGGCGGAAGCGATGGAAGCCGAGGACGATGAGGACTGGAGCGACCTGGGGCGGGTGCTGGCGTGATGCCTATGCAAGCGGCGGTTGACATGCATATGCAAGTCCGGTAGGATGCCGTGACCCGTGAGCGCGTTCCCACGGGAAGGAGACTGAATATGGCGACCCTCATCCCCGCCGTCGGTGCTGTCCAAGAAGTCCAGCCGGCTGCGGGCACGTCCTTCACCCTCGACGAGCTGCACGCCGTCGTCGGCGGCTACATCGAGATCGTGCGCATCGACGAGACGCGCGTCCTCGTGCTGAACGAGGAAGGCAAGCTGATCGGCTTGCCTGTCAACCCACGGGCCACCGTGGTGGTGCGGCGGCGGCTGGCGGCCGACGACTACATCGCCGGCGACACGATCGTCTGCACGCTCACCGAGCTGGGGGAGGACGCGGATGGCGACGACCTTTAAGAAGCCGACCAAGGCGACACCGAAGAAGCCGGCGCGCCCCTACTCCCTGAAGTACACCGCCGCCGGCACCCCGCGCCGCTACCTGCTGAGCGGCATCCCGGCCGGACTCTGGATCTCGTTCACCGCCCGCGCCAAGCGCGAGCACATCGCCAAGCGGCAGGTGCTGCTGCAGCTGGTCGAGAGCTGGACGCGCCGCAAGGGCGCGGAGGGCTCAGCCGCCCCCCGTCGGGAACAGCGGTAGGCGCGGGAGCGGCGCCCGCTCGCTCAGCCGGCGGAGCGCGAGCTTGATCACCTCCGGCCGGATGTGGGCGAGCGGGTGCCGGCCCGGAGGCAGGCGGCGGAGCGGGACCACCTGGGTGTAGGCGAGGTGGTCCCGGAGCTGGTCGACCATCGGGCGGGGCATGGCAGGTCAGCCCCCGGGGAGGACGTTCGGCAGCCGGCCCATGAAGCGCGTGATCAGGTAGATGACCACCGCGGCGAGCGCCAGGATCTGGAGCGCGGTGGCCCAGTAGGGTGGCATCGGGATCTTGACGGTGATCAGCCAGACGAGGAAGCCGATGAGCGCGAGCACGAGGACGAGGACGACGAGATCCATAGGTATCTCCTCTTAGTAGGGGCTGTCGCGATCGGGAGGCGTGAGCGGCGGGACCGGCGGCGCCGCGGGATCGGGCGCGTTGAACTGGCCGAACTGCGCGGCGGCGGCTGCGCCGGCCAGCGGCGGGAGGAAGCCGTACTTGCGCAGGATGTCGACCCGCGCGTCGTCGAACATCACGTAGTTGCGTGTGCCGGTCCCGGCGCCGCGGGACGCCCCGTCGAGGTAGCTCAAGCCCGGGATGCCGAGCTTGCGCAGCGCCTCAGAAGACCGCTGGTAGCCCACCTCCTGGTTGAGCGGGGCGTCGCCTGGGGCGAAGCCCATCATCCGGTAGGCGTCACTCCCAGGACGGTCGATCGGGTCCGGGACCATCGCCTGCAGCCGCGCGAGCCGATCCGCCTTGAACGGCTTGCCGAAGGCGTCGGTCCCGCGCGCGAGCTGTCGGGCGCGTTCGGCCTTCATGTGCTGGTCGAGGTCGCGGAGGTGCGGCACCACGGCGTTCTGCACCAGGCGGGACTGCTCGGCGATCGGGCGGTCCCAGTTGAGCAGGTGTTGCGGGTCGACGTCGAGGTTGACCTCGTACATCTTGCCGGGCTGTGAGAGCGACGCTGGGTCGACCGTGCGCAGTCGCTTCGCCGCCAGGTCGTACAGGTTCTCGCTGGTGTCCTCGGGCACCATGTAGGCCGAGCGGTAGAACTTCGACTGCTCCTCCATCCGGGCAATCGCGTGCTGCAGCGCCCGCTCCGGCCCCTCGGTGCGCAGGACGTTCGCGTCGACAAACTCCAGCGCCTTGCGCAGCGGATCCGGCGGCGGTTCCTTGTTGACGAGGATGCCGCGTGCGAGCCGGTTGCGATAGTCGCGCGCCACACCCTCGTTCTCCGCGAAGTAGAGCCCATGCCCGAAGGCCTGCGCCCCCTCCCCGGTGCCGAGCTTCGAGAGGTCGAAGCGATCGAAGTCGTGCGGTGAGCCGTGGAAGGCGCGCAGCCCCTGGCGCTCCCGGCGCGCCAGGCCGGCCAGGTCGCCCCCGACGCCGGGCAGGAAGGGCGCGGCGGCCATCAGGCCGGCGGTGAGCCCCGAGCCCTCGCCCTCCTCGCCGGAGGCAGAGGCTGCGGCCGCTGCGCCTGCGCCGACGGCGACCGGCGGGACGAACGACATCAGCGGGAAGCCCTGCTGCCGGATGCGCTCTTTCATCTCGGGGGAGAGGCGGGCGATCCAGGCGGGCTCGTCGACCGTCTGCGTGGTGGGGAGGTCGCGCCGCATGGAGGCCATGCTGAACTCCTCCGGCCACTCGCCCTGATTGCCCGTGCGGATGTAGTTCTCCGCCGCCGCTTCGGTAGCGTAGTAGGGCGTGATCCGCGCCCCCTCTTCATCCGTGACGTAGAACACCTCTCGGCCGTTGGGGATGACCACGTCCTTCTGAACTGGGACCGCACCCCGCTCGACCGTGCCGCCGAACGGCTTGAGGAGCCGCTGGAGTTTGGCCGGCAGCGCCCGGTCGTAGAAGGCCTCCATGCCCTCCTTGCGGGGCAGGTAGGTACCGCCCTCGGGCGACGCCTGGATCCGTTTCCAGGCCTTCTCTAGCTTCAGGTCAGACCCGTAGCCGAGGAGTGCATCGAGCTGCTCGGGGGTCTCGACATAGGCGTCGGTGTTCTCGATCAGCCCCCGCGCCAGCGCCGCCTGGCCGATGTCCTGATCCCCGCCGAGCGCGTCGCCGCCCACCTGGGGCTCCCACTTGACGCGGAAGCCACGGCCCTCGGGCACCCAGGTCAGCCGTTCGGTGCCATACCGATCGACGTGTGTCTGCGCCCCGCTGAGCCCCAGCCAGTCGAGATCCTGGCGGTGGGCCGCGTCGAGCAGCTGCTGCTTCAGCGCCAGGTCGGGCCAGGTGTCCTTGAAGGGCACGTCGGGGACGCCCGTCGACGCGGCGATGCGGGCCTGGTCGTGCGCGAGCTGCGCGTCCCGCTGCTGGTCGGCCAGCGCCTGCGCCGTCGGATCGCCGTAGTAGGCGTCGGCACGCTCCCGGGCGAGGCGGTTCTGCGCCGAGTGCTTCCCCTGGGTGATGTCCGAGTTGTAGACCCGGCGGTTCGTCGCGTCGTGTTCCGGCCCGCGGTAGGCGGGGAGGATCTCGTCGGCGAGCCACTGCTCATAACTCAGGGGGTCGGGCGGATGCGCCGCGGTGTACTCCGCATCGAAGCGGGACCGGTAGGCGCGCAGTTGCGCGTCCACCTCGTCGAGTCGCGCCCGGGTCTCATTGACGGCTCGGCGGGCGCCTGGCGGCTGGTAGCCCTCCTTCTCCCCCTGCTTGTGCAGGTCGCTCTGCACCTCCTCGATGAAGCGCCCGCGTGGCCCGGTCGGTGCGTGCGGGTAGTTAGTGAAGCCGCGCGACTGGCCGTAGAGTGCCGCCTCGTCGTAACTGATCAGGCCTTGGCGGACGGCCTGGTGCGGCCCGTTCCACGCGATGTGCTCGGGGAACTGCGCCCCGACGACGTCCTGGACGATCCGCTCGATCTCCGGGATCGAGCGCATCGGCGCGGGCGCGAGGGTGCGCTCGTTGCTGCGGGTGTGGAGGAGGACGTTCGGCTGGTCCCAGTGAGTGGACTGGTAGGCCGGCGCGGGGGTCGGCACCTCCTCGGCGTGGACCGTGTACCCCTTCGGCTCGTACTCGCTCCGCAGACGGTTGAGCTGGCTGCCGCTGACGAAGCCGCCCGAGTCGTCGCTCTTCCAGGTGGTCCGGCCATCGGACGGGCGCGTGATGTGGGCGCGATACATCCCCTGCTTCTGCTGCTCGACCGGCAGGGTAGTGAGCGCCTCGCGGTAGTTCTCGCCGCCCGGGAGGGTGTAGGAGCCGTGCCTGGTCGGCAGGGTGCGCGGCCGTTCCCGGTTAAGGATGTCGAGCGCGAACTGCGCGGCGTCCTCCGGCGAGCTGGAGTGCAAGCGTCGCCCCACCCCGGACGGATCGACCCAGGCGTACTCCTGGCCTCCCTGGGTGAGCGGGTCCGTGGCGAGGGGCTGGATCGAGTGGCCGGGAGGCAGGGTCGACAGACGTGCGGGGTTCGGCCCGCCGAGCACCGTCTGCCCGATCTCCGGCGCCGGGTGCGCCGCCAGGTGCGCGTCCAGCTCCGCCTTCGTGATGAGCTGGTTGCCCTTCCCCGCGATCAGGTCGTTGATCTTCCGGTAGAGGATCTCCTCCTGGCTGGCGCCCGACCGCAGCTCTGAGAGCAGCTTGTTCGGATGGATGCCCTTGGCCGGCACCTTCGCCGCGACCCGCTCGACCCGCGAGAAGAAGCCCGGCAGCATCCCGGCGTGCGAGGCCACCCCGCCGACCGCCTTGGCCGCTGGCCCGATCGGCAGGTCCAGGTTGCTCGCCGCGCCGAACGCCGAGGTGCTATCCGCCGCCGTGCCGATGGCGAGGTTCGGCAGCCACTCGTCACGCAGCGCGAACATCGGGTCGAGCGCCGAGAGGCCGGCCGCCTCCAGCTCCGCCCGGCGCGTGTCGCCCCGCTCGGTGACGGTGGACTGCAGCCGCTCGCTCAGGCCTTGGACGTCAGCCGGCACGTCGTAGTACTTCTCTTTCAGGTGGCGGCCCGCCTGCTGCACCGGGGCGGAGCCGAAGAAGCGCGAGACGGGCGCGGAGATCGCGTCCCACTGCTGCTGCTTGCGCTGGTCGAGGGCGGCCTGGCGCGCCTGCAGGTCGGCGGCGATCGTCGGGAGCGCGGCGGGGGGTGGGAGCTTCGACTGCGCCCAGTTCTGCGCCGCGATGACCGCGGCGGAGACTGCGTCGATCTCGTCATCGACGCCGGCCAGCTGCGCGACGCGGCGCCAGAAGGACGCGCCGGCGGGCGGGGGCGGGGCAGCAGGCTTCTGTGGTTCGCCAGCCATGCGCGACTCCTACCGGTCCCGATCGGGCGGGGGCTGCTTCAGCGCCGCGCCCACGCCCCGCACGCCCACGCCGCCCACCGTGTTCGCGCCCAGCTTGGCCGCCGGGTGGAAGAGGCCCTTGATCACCCCGCGGGTCAGCGCCGGCGAGTGGACGACATAGCGCAGTAGCTCGGCCTCGGGCACCTTGCGCCCGCTGCGGAAGGCGGTCCCGAGCAGGATGCCCGCCGGGCCGAAGGCGTTGACCCCGGCGCTGGCCAGCGCCGCGCGCGCGACCCACTCCAGCTGCTTGCCCTGGGCGCTCCGGCCCTGGGACGCGACCTTCGGGTTGAGCGGCGAGGTGGCGAAGGCGCGCTCCTCCTGCTCGACGGCGGACTTCCCGAGGGAGCCGATCCGCGAGCGGACATCGGCGCCGGCCTGGCGGATGGCCTGGCTCGCGCGCAGGCGGGCCGCTTCGACCGTCTGCTGATGCGCTTCCTGCCGCGTAGCGCCGGCCGCCCGTTCACCGGCGACCCGCGTGCGGCCAGCCGTGCGCTCGCCCCGGATGGCGGCGGCGGCCTTCGATCGCGTCTCGGCGACCGTGCGCTCGCCAGCTTCGGTCGCCTTGCGGATGCCTTCGCGGCCGGACTCGCGGACGGCCCCGACGCGCGCCTTGCCGGCGGTGCGTGCCGTCTCGACCGCCGCTTCGCGCTCGGCGAGCTTGGCGGCACTCTCGCCGCGCACGCGGCTGACCTCCGCGCGTCCGCTGCTGCGCGTGCTGCGGATCGCTTCGGCCGCCTTGCGACGGGCGGCCGCGATGGCCGCCTCGCCGGACTCGGTCGCCTGGCCGACGGCGGTTCGCGCGGCCTCGCGGGCCTGGCCCACGCGCTCGGTGCCCTGCGCGGCCGCTTCCTTGAACGCCTTGCCGAGCTGCTCGGTGCGTTCGAGGAGCCCCTTGCCGTAGGGGGTCGCGTCGAAGAGCGCGTTCACGAACTCGGGGCGCTGCCGCAGCTGGGCCACGCGCTCGGCCAGCGTGTCGAGCGGGCCCTCCAGGACGTTCCGGTGGACCCAGGCGTCCTGGATGCGCTGGAGCGCTTCGGCGCCGGCCTTCTGGCCTTCCTTGCCGCCGCCTTCGGTGGCCTGTTCGGTCAGGACGCGCACGAGCATCCGTGCCGGGGTGGGGTCGTCGGGGCGGAGCGCCTGGACGATCTTCTCGGGCGCGTGCGTGGCGTCCTTGATGAGCTGGGCGTGCCCCTCGGTGAAGAGCTTCACGACGTCGGCGTAGCGCTTGGTCGCTTCCTCGAACGGCAGGTGCGGGGCGGCGCCCTTCTCCAGGTTGCCAGCCAAGGTGTCGCGCAGGAGGCCGACCAGGTGGCGCGTGGTGTCGGTGACGTAGGAGTTGATCACCTTGTCGCCGCTGCCTTGGACCGAGCGACGCAGCTGCGACTCGATCTGGTGGAGCGTCGCGAAGTCGAGCGCCTCCGGCATGTTCAGGATGCGGCTCAGCACCTTCACCGCCGGGTGCTTGACCAGCTCCTGCAGTTGCGCGTCGTCGATCCGCGCAAGGATCTCGCGCAGCTTCGTGCCGATGCGCGGCCGTGGCCCGGCGGCGCCGCGTCCCGGCTGGCCGACCTGCGTCGGCGCCAGCTCCGTCTCCAGGATGCGGCGCGCTTCGGCCTGCACGGCACTGACCGAGCGCACCGGGCCGGTCGCGGCCGCCTCGCTGACCGCGCGGCCGGCCGTGTCGAGCGCCTCGCGCGCGGGCCCCTCGAAGACCTCCGAGGTCGCGCGCCCGGCGGCCACTTCCGAGGGCGTGCCGAGCGGCGGCCGGGCGACCGCGCCCGCCTCGGCGTCGCGCTGCAGCTTCGCCTGGTAGGCGGCGCGGGTCGCCTCGACCTGGGCCTCGGCTTCGCGCTTCGCCGCCTCACGGGCGGCCTGTCCGGTCTTGACCGCCTCGCGCACACCCTGCCGCTTGCCGAGGCTGGCCTCGGCGACCTGTTCGCCGGCGGCGGTGCGGGTGCTTTCGACCGCGACCCGGGCGGCCTCGCGTGCCGCCTCCACCTGGGCAGCGGCAACCCGCGCTTCGGCCTCCGCGGCGGCACGCGCCTGGGCTTCGGCGGCGGCCGCCTCGGCCTGCACGGCGCTGCGCTCTTCCATACCGGTGCGGGCGGCGGTGCGCACCGCCTGCCGCTTGTCGGCCATCGCCCCGGTGACCGCCTCGCCCTGCGCCGTGCGGACCCCTTCGAGCTGCAGGCGGGCGGCCTCGCGCGCCGCGGCGATCTGCGACGCGACGTCGTCCCCGAGCAAGCGGCTGGTCTGCGCGTTGGCGACCGTGGCCGCCTCACGCGCGCCGCGCAGGTGGTCAACCGTGTTCCGCAGCCCGGCGACGGCGGCTTGCTTGCGGGCGCCGATCGCGTCGCTGGCCGCCCGCCCGATGCGCGACTCCAGCGCCGCGCGGGCGCCGTAGCGTAGCGGCGCGAAGACGACCTGGCCGAGCGCGTCGTAGACGGCTTGCTCGCCGCCGACCCCCGCCGCCTGCCAGGCCCGATCGCCGGCGGTAGCGTTGGGGCCGAGCGTCTGCACGGGTTGATCGACTGAGCCCCACGGCAGGTTCCGGCCGATCCAGGGCCCGATGCCCGTCTGTTCGAGGAGCAGATCCTCAGCCGCCCCGAACAGGCCCGCCCCGGCGACGCTCCCGACGCCCGCCCCCCCGGTCGCGCCCGCCCCCGTCGTGGCGACGGCCCCCGGCCCGGTCGGGGCGCCTGCCACGAGCCCCCCAGCGCCCCCGATGATCGCGCCGACCCCGCCGCCGATGACCCCGCCGATGCCGCCGGCGATGTTGCGTCGCCCGCCCTGCTCGTGCGGGTCGAGCCCCTGCACCATCTCGTTCAGGTAGGGATGATTGGCCGCGAAGCTCCCGGGGGGCGGCGGGGGCGGACTGGCGCCCGGACCCCCCGCGCCTGCCGCCGGGCCCGCGGCGGGGGCCGCTGCGGGGGGCGCGCTCCCACCGCTCGCGAACTTCGGGATCCGCCCCAGCACCTGGGGCACGTAGGTGGTGTCGGTCTTCACGCCGCCGTACTCGGCGAGCACCTTCGACAGGTCGCCCTGGTGGCGGTCCATCAGCTGCCGGAGGTACTTCACGCCGCCCTGGATGTTCTGGACCGGGTTGGTCGGGTCGACCCCGAACGTCTTGGCCGTGGAGGGCAGGAGCTGGAACGTCCCGGTGGCCTGCTGGCCGCCGGCCACGCGCGTCGGGTTGACCGCCGTGGGGTTGAAGCCCGACTCCTGCTCGGCGACGGCCAGGGCCAGCTCGGGCGGGACGCCGGCGGCCAGCGCTTCGCGCCGGATCAGGTCGTCAACCGCGATGACTTGGGGCTGCTGCGGCATCGGCGGGACTCACTGGATGACGATGTACCACTTGCCGTCACGGAAGACGGAGGTCGGCGTGCCGGCCGGGGCTCCAGCCGCCGCGGGCGGGGGAGGCGGCGCGGCCCCGTGCGAGGGCACCGGCGTGGGTAGTCCGCTGGGCGGCCGGGGCACGGCGCGGTTGACCGGCGGCGGCGGCATCGCGGGAGGGAGCCGCCCGACCACGCGCGGATCCTCCCGCATGAACGACGGCGTGTAGGGCTGCTTGAAGTACTCGTTGTAGGCCGGCCCGGACGCGAACACCGCCGCGTCCAGCTCCGCCTCGCGCTGGCGTCGCTTCTCGGCGATGCGCTCCTTGGTGTCCCCCGGCTGGGCGAAGAACAGCTTCCGATCCATCTCGTACTCGTCGGGGCGGATCGTGGCGCCGGACACCCGCCGCACACGGGCTTCGGTGAAGCGCTCGGAGGCGGTCTTGTAGAGCTGTGCATCGGCGCCCAGCAGGAAGTCGAACGTGTCGGGCGTGAACCGCCGCGCCAGCTGCTGGCCGAGCGGCTGGCTGGCGATCCGGTCCTCAACGCTCAGCCCCGTCTCCTTGTCCGGCGCCATGATGGCGTCCATCGGCTGGCGGGCGCGCAGGTAGAACCCGAGGATGTCCTTCTCGGGGGAGGTCGCCGGGCGGCCTTCGTCGCGGCGGCGGGTGAGGCTGTTGCCCGCGCCCGAGGCCGCCAGCCCCTCCTTGAGCGCCGCGCCGGGCGTGCCGGGGGCGGTCGGCGACGGTGGGGCGACGGGGGTCGCCGGCGGGGCGGCCTCGGGCGCCGTGGCGCTGGCCGGGGGGGCGCCGGCCGGGTTCTGGGCGAACGTCTTCTCGCCAGGCTGGGGCGTCGCGCCGGGGGCGACCGGCGGCGCACCCCCCGGCGGCGGGACCGTCGTCGGCGGCGGGGCGACGGCCCCACCCGACCCGGTCGGCGCCATCGACTGCGACTGGGTGAACAGCTGGTCGGCGAAGTCGATGACCTCCTCGGCCGTGGCGTTCACCCCGAGCACGGATCGGGCCTGGGTCAGCGCCTGGTTCCAGAGCAGCGGGTTCTGCGCCTGCCGACGCGCCGCCACCTCGGCTGGGTAGAGGCCGGGGGTGACCGGCTGCGCGTTGGCTGGGAGCGGCTGCCCGTTGACGTCTTCAATCGCGCCGGTCGTCCGGTTGGTGCGGGCCAGGATGCGCTTCCTGTTGCCCTGCGCATCGGTGTACTCCATCGTGCGCCAGGCGTAGGGGCTGGCGGCTCCTGCGCCGCCGCGCGCCTTCATCTGGGCTTCCGCCCACATCTGCAGGCCTTCGGCGTCGGACAGCCCCTGCGCGCGGGCGACCCGGATGTAGCTCTGCTGCTCGCCCAGGTCCGTCCCGGCCGCCCGAGCGACCGCGTCCTGCTGCGTGAGCTCCGACTGGGTGGGGAAGATCGGCCGGAGCGTCGTGCGGGACGAGGGCACGGGCGCCTGGGGCCCGACGGCCTGGGTGACGGCCCCGGGCTGCCCGCGCCCGACCTGCCCGGGCGTCGGGACCGGCCCGGCGGGGGGCGGCGGCGGCGGGCCTCCGGCGGGCGCCATCGACGGGCCCGCCTGGGGCGGGGCGGCGCCGGCGGCTTGCGCGGCCTGGACCCCCGGAGGCGTCGGCGGCGCGAAACTGACGGGCGGCGAGGTGGCGCCGCTCCCCGCGTCGACCCCAGGTGCGAAGCTCGCCTGCGGCCGGGGCGGCGCGACGCTGCCGGGGATCGGCGCAGGGGTCGGCGCGATGCCGGTCCCACCTTCCGTCAGCGCCTTCTCGGGGAGCGCGGCCGAGGGCTGGCCCGGGACCGAGCCGGCCGTCGGGATCGACGGGGTCGGGGGCGCCGAGCCGCCGGCCTCGGGGTCGTCCACCGGACGCTGTTGCACCCGCCGGATCATCTCCAGGTAGGGCGACTGTTCGATCTCGCCCATCCAGCCGGCGATGCCGCCCTTCCGGCGGCGGGGGTTGGCCAGGTCGAGGATGCCGGCGCCGGCGAGCGCCTTCAGCTCGTCGTCGCCCGAGTTGAGCAGCGCCTGGTAGACACGCCCCTCCCGCTCGGCCGCGACCTGAGCCTCGCGCATCTTCTCCTTCTGGATCTCGTAGTGGCGGTCGGCGTACCCGGTGAGCACCCCCTCTAGCCAGCCCATCTGTGTGCTCCTTCAGTAACCGTAGCTGCTGCGCGCGAACGGCATCTGCGTCGTCTGCCGGCCCGAGAAGTCGACCTGGCCGACGTTGAACGGCATCGCGGCCGGGGGCGGCGTGCCGATCGAGACACCGGGCCCGGTCGGCACCTGGTAGTCGCCGACGGGCAGCGTCCCAGGCGAATTGCCGATGTCGACCCCCGGCCCCATCGGCACCGTGCCCCGGTTGATGGGCAGGTCGTTCGGCCCGGGCGTCTTCTTGGTCGTGGTCTTCGGCTTGGTCGTGGTCGCGCCGCCCGGCGACTTCTTGAAGGCCACCTCGCCGACGTCACGCGCCAGCCCGCCGATCGCCGAGGCGGTATCAGCGCCTTCCTTGCGGGAGTAGACGCGGTTGGTGTAGCCCTGCCCGAGCAGGCCGCTGTGGAGCTGGCCGCCCTGGCCCAGCGCGTTGACCCCGGTCGAGATGTTGTCCTGCCCGAGCTTGGCGAGCTGCTCGGCCGCGTAGGGCTGCATCCCGGTGGTCAGGCCGGCGATCTGGCTGACGCGCTGGCGGTTGAGATCGGCGGCCGCCTGGTCCCGCGCCGCGCCCCGGATGCCCTGCTGCTGGAGGTTGCGCTCGGCGCCCCGGTAGTTGCCGGTGATCTGCGCGGTCGGGCCGGCGACCGCCTGCGACATCGCGGCGCGATTGCCGTTGAGGAGCGTCTCGAAGTACTGCCCGGGCTTGCGCTGGTAGTCCTGGCCCTGCTGGGTGAGTTCGCCCCCGACCCGCCCGAGCTGGTTGGCCGCCCCCTGGGCACCCTTGAGCGCGGCCTGCTCTTCAGGCGAGCGCTTCAGCGCGTTCTTCTGCGCCTGCCGCCCGACCAGCGCGCCTGCGGCCACGCCGGCGCCCTGGGCGATGAGCGGGCCCCAGCGCTCGGCCCAGCTGGCGGGCCGGTCGCCCGACGGCTGCTCCTGTTGAGCGGCGGGCGTGGACGCCGCGCCCCACGGGCCGGTGTACTGCGGCAGGTTGCCGGGCGACTGCGGCGGGGCGACGGTGGTCGAGCGGAAGGTGCCGGGGGGATCCTGACCGCCCTGGCCAGCCCCGCCCGAGACGAAGTTCGGGTAGGCGCTGCCGCCCTGGCTGCCCCCGCCGCCCGGGGCGGTGAGGCCGTTGGCCGCGCCCCCGGTGCCGCCCTGGATCGCGCCCCGCCAGCCGCCACCGCCTGCCGCGCCGCCGGCCGCCCCGAGGCCCCCTTGGATGAGCGCACTCTTCCAGTCCATACCGCCCCCTGACGTGCCTGAGCTCTTCGCCGATCCCTGCTGCTGTGGCAGGTAGTTCTGGTAGATGTTCTGGCCGGCCGCGTTGTTGCCGTTGCCCGCGAGCGCCTTGGCGCCGAGGCCCAGCCCGGCGTTGATCCCGACCGTCTTCGCGCCACTGGTGAGCGCGCCCTTGAGGCCGCCGCTCGCGCCGGTCGATCCGAAGTTCGTGAGCGCGCTGGTCCCGCCGCCCTGGAGCGACTTCTTCAGGCCCTGGCCGGTCGCCAGCCCCGTCGCCGTGCCGGTGGCGAAGTTGGTCGCCGCGCCCTTCGCGACGCCCTTGGCAATCTCCTTCAGCCCGGCCTTGGCGACTCCGCCGGCCGCCGCGCCCGCGCCGCCGCCGCCCGGGATGGCGCCCAGGCCCGCGCCCATCAGCGCGCCCTTCCAGCCGCCGCCGTCCATCGCGCCGGAGATCGCGCCGGTGGTCGCCCCGAGCGCGAGCAGGGACAGCCCCCCGGTGAAGGGCGCAGCGACGATCGGCGCGGCCTTCAGCGCGATCTTGCCGACCTTCTTCCAGGTGTCGCCCTTGATGCCGAGGAAGCCCATCGCTCGCTTCTGCTCCTGCTGCCTGCCGCCTGCTGCTCAGGTATGCACGGCGGGCAGCCCGCCGCCGTTCGGATCCGCACTGCCCGTGTTGGTCGGGCTCATCCGGTCTTCCCAGTACTTGTTCCAGCCCAGGTACCACTTCCCGTTGCTGAAGGCGGTGGGCGTGCTCGCCAGCCCGACCCAGTAGGCCGCGCTCGGGTTACTCGGCCCGGTGGTGTTCGCCACGTACCACGCCATGCTGGCCGCGACCGACGCCTCGATGTTCGCCGGCACGCTGCTCATGGCGATGATGGGGTTACTCGCCGACCCGCCCAGCGGCCCGCCGATCGGGACGCCCGAGGCCGGATACTTCCACCGCGCCAGCGCGTCGGTGTCCCGGTTCTGGAACAGCCACTGGATCGCCCCGCCACCGCTGACGATGTCGTACACCTCGGCGGTCACCCCGTCGGGGTTCTTCCAGTTGATCGCATCGACGGCGTGCCCGTCCCCGCCCGTCTCGACCGACCCGTTCTGCCCGCCCGACTTATGCACATGCCCCCAGCGCACATCGATCGCGTGCAGGTCATCGACCACCGCCTCGACGAACTTGCTCTGCCCGGTCGGCCCGAGCTGCACCGTCAGATCCCAGGTGCCGCCGCCCGGGACGCCCGCCGTCAGGCGCGCCTGGACGGTGGCGAACATATTGGGCGCCTGCGCCGGCAGGTTCCCCGCGCCGGCGGCGGACTCCAGCTGGCTCCGCGTGATCTGCGCCAGCGTGAGCGCCTCGCCCGACAGCGCCTGAAGCGAGGCGAGGTAAGCGTCCTGCGAGTTTGAGATGGGCACAAGATCCCCCGCCGTCTGCTCGGAGGCCTGCAGCCGCTCTTCGAGATCGAACACCCGGTCCCACAGCAGGCGCGAGGTCTGCTGCGCGCGCCAGTCAGTGATGGCGTCGACGTGCGGGTACTGGCGCGTGAGGCGGGGGCGGGGCGCGATCTGCGCGCGCGGGGCGACCGAGCCGACGCCGCCCGGGAGCGTCTCGCCGGTGCCGCCGGTGCCGCCGCCGGGCGTCGCCCACGACGCACTGGTGACGACGTAGCCGGGGAAGCAGGTCACCACCGCGCTGCCGTCGCTCGCGAGCACGGTGAGGCGCGGAGCGACGAGCAGCGCGGCGGGGATCGCGACGTGCCACTGGGTGCCGTCGTGGACGACGCCGTAGCCGGTCGCCGCGTCCTGCGCGACGGTGTAGACGCCGACCCGCGACCAGCGCGCGACGGCGCGGCCGAGGACCGTACCGGAGAGATGCGTGTCCATCCAGGTGATGGAGGCGAACGGGCGGTTGCCAGCCTCGGCGATGCCCTGGCCGCCGGGGTAGGGATGGGTCTGCGGCGTCCCGTTGTAGCGCACGAGCGACGCCGACTCGACGTTGACGATCACGTTCGTGTTGTCGATCCACACGCCGTCGGTGCCAAACGTCGGCCCGCGCGCGGTGATGGTGCCGGCGCGCGTGACGGTGCGCGCGATGTCATCGTTCGACTGCAGGATGATCGTGTGGACGCCCGAGATGATCGCGCCCACCGGATAGAGGCCGTGCGAGGGCAGGGCAATCGGCGCGTCACTGCCGAAGGTGACGGTCGCTGCGCCGCCCGCCTGCGACGCCTCGACGCGCGCGACCAGGCCGTCGGGGAAGACGACTGGCCAGTGCGCGGGCCCGCCGCCCCCGGTGACCGGCCCGGTCGGCCCCGAGGGCACGCCCGCGATCGTGATCGTGGTGGCGGTGATCTGGCCGGCCTGCTCGGCTTCGGTGCTCGACCAGGCGAAGCGGACGGTGTTGTTGCTGAGCGCGCGGAAGGCTGGCCAGTTGTCCACGCCCGCCGGGACCAGGACGTGGTCGAGGTTCGGGGTGGTGAACGGATGCATGACCGTGCCGTTCAGCTCGCTCCAGTACCCGATCCACCACACGCCGCCGATCAGGAAGGCATAGGGGAAGCCGATCGGACCAGCCAGGACGGCCGGTGTCGGGATGCCGATCGTCCGCAGGCCCAGGACGCTGTCGATCCAGATCGCGCGTCCCGCGCCGAGCAGCTGCAGCGCGTAGGCGTGGTTGGGGGTGAGCTGCCAGTCGGCGCCGGAGAGTTCGCGGACGCGCGTCGGGCCGCTGGAGCTGTAGCTCGGCTTGTAGGCGATGGCCCCGTCGGGCCCCATCGCCAGCATCCCCGCCGACGGCAGGCGGAGGCCCGTCGTCGCGTAGAGCCCCGCCGTCCCCGCCGGCGCCAGCCACCAGGCGGCGTGGTTGCCCCCCGCGCCGCCGTTGTTCGCGGAGGCGTTCGGGGTGAGGCGCGTGATCGTGGTCGTCGGGACGTCGTACTTCGAGACCAGGTAGCTGTCGCTCGCGTTGGTGAACGCCACCGTGGTGTCGTTCATCCAGCCGAGGACCGCCCCCGGCGAGAACGCCACGTTGTTGAGGTGGGCGTTGCCGCCCCCCACCCCGTGGCACACGCTGCCGACGCTGTTGATGTAGGGCACGCGCTAGCCCGCCTCCCCGCCTGGCGCGCCCCCGCTGGCCTGCGCGGCCAGGACCGCGTGCGTCATGGGCCGGGAGGGGTCGAGATCGTCGTTGCCGAAGGGCGACACGGTGATGGCGCGCGCCGCGCCCCAGGGCTGGATGACGAGCGTCGTCTCGTCGCGGTAGAGCCAGAACGGGTTGGGCGAGGTCAGGACGTACTTGATCAGCACGCCCTTGACCGCCTGGAAGCCGTTCAGGAAGCGCCGCTGCTTCTGCCCGCCGGTGGCCGGGATGACATAGCTATGCATCGTCGTCCCGCCCACCTGGTTGTGCTGCACGGTGGTGGTGAGCGTGACGTCGGCGGTCGACTTCATGGTGAGGTGCCCGTAGAGCGGGTAGAACCAGCCGGGCAGCCCGTGGTTGGTCTCCTGCGTCTCCCAGCGGTCGAGCTGGAACGGCTCCTCATCGAAGAGCGGCTCGGCCGAGTAGAGCCGGCCCGGGAAGGCGTCGACCGGGAACATGCGCCAGACGCGCCCGAGCGCCTGCTGGTTGAGGGCGAGCTGCACGACGCGGCGGCCGGTGGTGTTCACCGTGAGCGTCTCGACGACCGTGCCGTCGACTTCGATCTGGACCTGCTTGTCGGCGCCGTACGTGTCGCACTCGAAGATGACCGCCTTCAGCCACTTGTCGGCGCGGGTACCCAGGATGCTGAAGTTCTGGTTCCAGTTGGCCTGCTCGGACGGCTCAGCCTGGAGGTGCCACCGGTGCGTGTAGAGCAGGCCGGCGTTCTCGTCGATCGCCAGGAAGCGGAAGACATGGCCCCGGCCCCAGGGGAGGGTCAGGTGGACCGTCTTGCGCCCGTTGGCGGTCACGCGCCAGAACGTCTCGCCGGTGTGCGGATGCGTGAGGCGGACCTCGTCGACCCAGACCTCGATGAACTTCTCGGCGCCGCCCGTGTCGCAGTAGAGGTCGAGGCCCGTGTAGTACTGGTCCCAGGCGTTCTCGAAGTGGATGTCCCAGTGCGCGATGCGCGGCGGCTCCTGGACGTAGATCCAGTCGGCGCGGTAGAGGATCCAGGTCGCGCAGTCGATCGCGTCGGGCCGCAGGCGCACCATGTTGGCGGGCACCGCCGGCCAGCTGAACTTGAACTTGTGCCGGTTGGTTGAGTTGACCGTGAGCGTGTCGACCAGGATCCGCTCGCCGTGGAAGTCGCGCTCGACCAGGATCGTCTTGTCCGCCCCGCCCGTATCGCAGTCGAGCGTCACGCCGGTGAGCCAGACTTCGTCGGGGCTGTTCAGGTCGTCCCAGTTGGTCACCCGCTTGTTGGTGATGTCGGGCTGGAGCGTCATCGCGTAGCCAAGCTGGAAGATCGTCGGCGGCGCGCCGGCGGTCGACCACCGCAGCTCGGTGGCGATCGAGTGCGCCTTCTGCGGGTTGACGCCGAAGGGGTCGAGCAGGAAGCGCTGCCGGCCGGCGACGGCCGAGCTGACCGGGATCGGAAGATCGATATGCGTCTCCTCGTTCAGGTACACCTGCACGTCGATCGACGCGGCGCCCGGGTCGGCGTCGAGGAAGATGTCGCCGTAGAGCTTCTCTTCGCGCCGGCCGCCCGAGGCTGAGCCCGTGCGGATCGTGCAGGCGATGGGCAGGCCGGCGTCCGAGGTGCCGTCGTGCGTGTAGCTGGCGCCGGTGAGGTGGCCGCCGAAGAGGAGGATGGGCTCGTCCTCGCCCTGGACGACGGCGGGCGGCTGGCCGAAGCGGTAGTGGCGCCAGAACTTCTGCAGGATCGAGAAGACCAGCACCTGGTAGGCGCCGCCCGTGTCCTGGTAGAGGAAGAAGAGGTCGTTCTCCCAGCAGGTCAAGCGGATGGAGGTCGTCAGGCTCTTGTCGATCGGGGCGTAGCCGTTGACCGCCGTGCCGTAGAAGAGCGGGTTGATCGCCTCCGACAGCCACTCCTCCGGCCCGCCCGAGGTCGCGAAGACGCCATCCTCGGCGACGAAGAAGATGAGCCCGCCCGGGCCGGTGCAGTAGGACCAGCGGCCCAGGAGGCCGCGCGTGCAGAGCGCGGGCGCGGCGGTGACGCCTTCGCTGCCCGAGAGGTTCGGGTAGAGGAAGTACATCCGCGAGCGACTGAAGACGAACGCCTGGTGGCCGGCGACGCCGCCGTTCATCAGCTCTTCGGAGGGCGCGCAGACTTCGACGTTCCCCGAGGCCGACCAGTGGTCGGGCTGGCCGCCAACGCAGTAGTAGACATGCCCGGGGCGGTGCGGATCGCCGCAGGCGAAGAGCAGCCCGTCGACCGGCCCCCAGAGCGACGGGACCGGCTGCGCCAGGACCGTGTCGCCGGTGGCATCGTCGATGGTGGGCACCGGCTGGTAGTGGTCGGTCGGGAGGATGCCGGCCGCCACGATCTCCGAGTCGTGCAGGCCGTCGACGAAGGTCGCGCCGTCGCCGTCGTTCTCGCCGCAGTAGTACCAGTCGTCGATGAGCGAGCCGCCGCGCCGGTAGATGCGCTGACGCACCGCCGCGTCGCCGAAGGCGGGCGGGGTGACGTCGACGGCGCGGCGGAGCGGGTCGATGACGACCAGCGTCTCCTGCTCCTCGCTGCCGTTACTCTCACAGCCGGTGCGCGGGTCGTAGTGCGTGGCCCGGTAGTCGTAGGGCTGTGCGCCAGCCTCGGCCGTGTCCGGGCCCCAGCCGCCGGTCAGGTAGATGTCGTCGACGCCGATGGCGATGGGGCCGGTCCCGGGCATCGTGCGCAGGTAGACGATGACGCCGGTGATCGTCGACCAGTTGCGGCCGGGGGTCGAGCCGATGCGCTGGAAGTCGCCGCGACGGAAGGGCGAGCCGGTCAGGCCGTAGCTGAACCACTGGTGCGCGCCCAGCCCAATCTGGAAGGATTGCGCGCGAGCCGGGTCGCTGATCTCGCGCTGGGTGGCCCAGCTGCCGCGCACGTCGTCGAAGCCGCGCGCCTGGCTGTCGCGGTCGCGCAGCGCGTGGATGCGCGCCGACTCGGCCGCGTCGATCTGCGCCTGGGCCGCCTGCACGAACTGCACGTAGTCGTTCGGGCGGAACGCCTTGACGTAGGCATCCTGGTTAGCCTCCCCGAGGCCCGGCAGGATGAGCGGGTCGAAGGTGGCGGCGCAGACGAGATACAGGCGGATCTCCGCCAGCTCGGCCGGCGACGACGTCTTCATCGAGATGTGGATGAGGTCGTCATCGGTCGCCGGCCGGGTGTCGCTCCCGCCGACCTCGGTCACGGTGGTCAGGTTGCGGTCGACCGGCACCCCCCACCAGGAGTCGTAGGCGACGCCGCCCGCCCCGGGCTCGGGCTCGGGGAGCGGCCCCGGATCGGTGACGCAGTAGATCGACTCGCTGCCGCTGGGCGCGATGCCGAAGTCGGCGGTGGCGGCTAGGGGCGTGCTGGTCGGTTCACCCGCCGAGGTCGTCCCGGGCGCCGGCACCCAGGCGGCCGCCGCGGTGCTGTCGCCCGCCTCGCACATCGCGATGCCGGTGCGGTACTCGGTGTGGAGCGCGGTGTCGGGCGTCCCGGGGGCCGGCAGGCCGATCGGGAGCGTGAGGCCGTCGGCGCGGACCTTCACCATCTTGAGGCGGTCGCCGACGAACATCCACGGCTCGCCCGAGAGCGGCGGCCGGTGCGGGAGGAGCGCCAGCGGGTCGCCGCTGAAGCCGGTGGCGATCGAGGTGGTCGCGCCGTCGCGCCCGCGGTGGAGCGTGGTACCGACGCCCCACAGGCGGGTGGTGGCGGCGCTGTTGGGATCGCGCAGCTTGCGGATGGAGTGGCAGGTCGTGCCGCTGCCGTGGGTGGCGAGCGAGGTCTGCCCGGGGCGCGCGGTCGCCTCGCCTTCTGACTCGTGCCAGACGTTGGTGTGGCGCGCCCAGCCTTCGAGCGTGTCGAGCGAGTCCTTGAGGTTGAGCGAGCCCGAGCCGAAGCGCACGATCTGCGTCTCGAACGCCCCCTCGAACTTGGCGTCGGTGACGTTCTGCGCGCGGCGGCTGATCTGTTCGGCCATTAGCTGAAGCCTCCGAGGAGGAGATCGGCGGCGGTGGTGGTCAGCTGGTAGCGGCGCTCGCTGTACTGCGCCCGCTCGTCATCGAGCAGACGCCCGACCTTGCGGAGGAGCGTGCCGAGCGCGGCGTACTTCAGGCCGGAGGTGAACTCCGGTGCGAGCGGGAGCGGCGCGCCAGGCGCGGTGCCGGTGGCGAGGGCCGGCACCGCAATGTAGAGCAGCTCGACGACGCCCGCGGCCGCCGGGGTGGGCACCAGGCGGAAGGTGAGCGTCTCGCCGTCGAGGTCCGCGTAGCCGAGCGGGAGGCCGGGGGTGGTCTCCCAGCCGGGCTGCGCGAGATCGCCTTCCAGACCGTCCACCGGCCCGAGCGGCGTGCGCGTCCCGTCGGCCGCCCGCCAGACCAGCGCCGCGGTGGCGAGCCAGTCGGCCGGGTGGTCGATGCGGGCGGTGTCGGCCGGCACGGCGATCTCCAGCCGGGCCACTTGCATATGCGTGTCGTGGACGAGCGCGCGCACGCCGCCGTTGACGGCGTCGAGGACTTCGTCGCGCGTCCAGATGAGCGACGGCCAGGTGTCGCCCTGGTCGGGCGGTTCGATCAGGACGTACTGGAGTTCGGAGAGCAGCTCGCGGTCGGTCATCGGCTACTCCTGCTCGGCCTGGTCATGGCGGCTGAACTGCTGCGCGACGCCTGACAGCTGCGTGGGCGCGCCGGTCGAGGGTTGGAGATCGCGCCGGCGGTCCAGGCCTGCCCAGCGGCGGTAGGCCTGCGAGGTCTTGAGCAGGCTGTTCTCGTCGGCGGCCGCCTGCAGGAACGCCTCGAAGTAGGGGCGCGTGGCGCGCCAGCGGTCGCCCGCTTCCTTGAACGCCGCGACGTGCAGCGCCATGTCTGAGATGACGTCGACGATCTCCTCGCCGAGGTTGACGGTGTCGGTCGGGAGCGTGAGCACGGGCGTCGCCATCACGCCGTCGAGGTAGAGCGCGAGCGGCATCGCGACCGGGTAGGTTGGCCAGATCGCCAGGCGCGTGAGCGAGAGCGGCGCGAAGACGATCGGCCGGTCGGGCGCGCCGGGCGTGCTGATGGTCTCGCTCCGCCAGGGCGGGTGGCCGAGGTCGAGTTCGCTGAGCGAGGACGGGATGAGCGGCCAGCCGGCGGCGGTGGTCAGCCGCAGGCCGTAGGTGATCGTGCCCGGGAGCGCGATCTCCGGGTCGCCGGCGGCAACGGAGAGGAGCACGCGCTCGCGCCAGCGGCCGGTGAGGAGGTTCCAGTCGCGGAGCGCCTCGTTGAGCGCCAGGCGGGCCTCCTCGGGGGTCCAGAAGACCACGCTGTCCCAGCGCTGCGCCATCAGGGTCTGCAGCTCGGCGAGGGTGGTCTGGGTGTAGGCCATCGCGGCTCGGCTCCAGTCTCAGGGCAGGATCGGCGCGGGGCAAGATCCCCCGGCCGGCGCGTCGTCGACCGGGAAGGCGCCGAGCACGCAGGGCGGGACGGTGAGGAAGACCTCCACGACCAGCTGCGTGGTGCGGCCGCGCGCGTGATCGCCGCGGTAGAGTTCCACCGCGGTCTGGGTCGTGCGCCCGGGGACGAGCGTCGGGGTGAAGACCTCCAGCGCCGTCTGTGTGCTGCGGCCCGGGACCACGCGCGGCGCGAAGACCTCAACCGCGACCTGGGTGACGCGCGCCCCGAGGGGCGGCGGCGAGGTCACGAGCGTCTCGACCAGCGCCTGGGTCACCAAGCCTTCCGCGGGCGGGGCCGAGGTCGCAACGCCGCCGAGCACCTCGATGAGGCCCTGGGTGACGCGGGCGGGCGCGGTCGGGAGGCTGAGGAGTTCGACGGCGGCCTGGGTGACGCGCGTGGGCGGCGCGGTGGTGACGGCGCGGAAGGCGGCGAGCGCCGCCGCCCAGTTGCCGGTCGTCGGCAGGGTCCAGCTCACGCTGGTCGTGGTGCCGGCGACGCCGGTCAGCCGGCGGCTGTCCGCTTCACCAGGGCCGCTACTGAGCTGCTCGAACTCCTGCGTCCAGGACGGGGTGACCGCCTCCACCGTGATCGAGGCCTGGTTGGTCTCGTGGACGTGGACCGCGACCACGAAGACCTCCGCCGCGGTGAGCGGCGCGGTCGCGGCGGTCGCGGGGGTGGTGCTGGTGCCGATCCCGGTCGCGGTCTGATCCAGGCCGAGGCCGAGGGACGTCCCCGGGTTGACCTCGATCGCGCAGATGGTACAGCTCGACGACCCGCCGATCCCCGCCACCGTGACGACGAAGCCGGCCCCGGTGGCGACCACCGTGTCGCAGTAGTAGATCGCACAGGCGGTGTCGGTCCCCGCGGTCTGGAGGGCCGTCGTCGCACGGGCGTAGGAGTTGCCGTAGGTGTCGGTGCAGGTCGCGGTCGCGAAGGAGGCGCTCCCCCGCAGCGTCACCGGCACGATGATCGCGTTGCCGAGGGTCGGCGGGACGGTAAACGCCGGGGTCGAGACCGCCTGCGCGAACGCGGTGCCCTTGGTGGTGGCCTGGATGCGGGTGATGCTGCCGGCCCCGGCCGCCGGCAGGACGACCACCTCCAGCGGCAGCTGAGACAGGCGCAGCTCGGCTGCGGGGAGCACGACGACTTCGACCGGCAGCTGCGAGAGCCGGGCGGCCACGGCGGTCGCCTGGAAGACCACCGTGCCGGCCGCCGTGTTCCCGTGCGCGGGGCTGAACTGCCACGTCGGATCGATCGCCGCGATCGTCGGTTGGAGGTAGTAGGCGGCGGACCCCTGCAGGCTCTCCCCCGCGCTGTTGCTGAAGTGGGACGCCACCGTGAACCCAGATGGGGTGACGGTATCGGTCGAGGCGTTCTTGCCGATGACGCCGGTCAGGATCAGCGCGCCGGCTTCTGTCGGCGTGACCGAGCCCGTCGCCAGCGACGCGCCACCGGCACTGACGGCGCCGGTCTCCGCCTTGTACATGCCGACGCCAGCAAACGCATACGCCACGATCACCGGCGCGATGCCGCCGGCTGTGGCCGAGAACGTGTGCCCCGCGCCCACCGAGGCCGGCCCCAGGCAGATGAACCACCGGTGCCCCATGTCGCCCTGGACCCGCGCGGTGAGGGCGGTGTAGGTGTTCCCTTTGCTGTCTGAGAAGACCGGCGTCCCGCCCAGGCCGGTCCACCACGACAGGCTGACCGCCAGGAGGGATGCGCCGGTGGTGTCGATCGCGGCGGTCGTCCCGCCCGAGAACCCGAGCGCCGCGGAGGTGGAGGCGACGAGGGTAATCGCCACGGCGGCTAGACCGTGACTTTCATCCCCGCCTGCAGGGCCGTGAGGTCGGCGCCCGTCCACGCCACGCCGGTGTTGGGGTTCAGCGCGCGCACCTCAGAGAAGTAGCCGTAGGTGGTCGCTGGCGACACGTTCGCCCCGTCGTAGTCGACGCTGTTCGTGCGGACCACAGCGCAGACCGACCGCGTGCCCGTCTCCGACTTGGCGACGTAGAGGTTCGTCTGGATCCCGACGATCGTGCCGGCGATGGTGGGGGTCGGATAGTTGTAGGTGTCCTTCGCACCGACCGTCCCGCTGCCGTTGTAGTCGGTGGTGTTGGGCGGGGTCTCCGCCACCAGCGCCCCGTGGTCAGTGCCGGTCGAGGGGGTGAGGCCGGCGTTCGATCCGGCGGCCACGGCGTCGGTCTGGGGGAGCAGCGTCTCGATCTTGACGGGCCCGAGGAAGGTCGTGGGCGCGGTGCCGTTGTCGACCAGGACGTAGAGGTCGTCGAAGTAGGAGGTGATGTTTCCCGAGGAGCCGTAGCCGACCATGTTGATGATCCCCGACCCGCCGAAGGTGTTGGCCCCGCCGCCCACCTCCGCCACGCCATCGATCTTGAGGGAGTAGAACCCCAGGCCGCTGATGCTCCCCTGGAACTCGATGTAGTACCAGGTGTTGTTCGAGAGGACCGTCCCGCCCGTCGCCAGGAGCGTCGCCGTCGTCCCCTTGAAGACGCTCAGGGTGCCGGCGGGATTGAGCGCCACGCCAATCTGAAACACCACGCCCGCTTCGATGACCGCGTGGACGTAGTAGATGGAGGCGGGGTTGGCCGTTTTGCGAAAGGCGAACCCGGTCGTGAAGTTGGAGCCGGAGATCGTCGGGATGGTGCGGTACTTGATGGTGTCCACGCCCCCCGCCAGCAGGAGCGCGCCCGTCCCGGTGCGGGTCGGCGTCGACACGAGTGCGGCGTTGCCGAAGGACGCCGTCGCGGTCGGCCACTTCGTGTCGTGGATCGTCAGGTTGGTACCCGAGTGATCGAAGCCGTCGACGAAGAGGAGCGCCATCAGGTCAGCCTGTCCGCGTGTAGCCGAACTCGGCGGCGTTGAAGCCGGCTTCGGTCCAGGCCAGGCCGGTGCCGGGGTTGGTCGCCGCGATGGCGACGCCGTAGCTGTAGCTGGTGCCGGGCGAGATCGGCGCCCCGGGGTAGTTCGTGGTGCCGTGGCGGATGACCGGGGCGACCGTGCAGGTGCCCGCGTCGGCCTTCTTCATGGCGAGGCAGTGCTGCACGCCGAAGATCGTCGCGCCGACGATCGGGGCGTCCTCGGTCACGAAGGTGTCGGTCGCGCTGACGGTCGAAGTCGAGGTGTAGGTAGTGTCGTCGTCGGGCGTGGTGTCGTTGACCGCATCCCAGTTGGCGCCCGCGAGCGGCGTCCAGCCGGTCACGGCGCCCGCGGCGGTGGGGCGGCGCGCGTCGACGCGGACGTCGCCGAGGAGGTCGTTGAGGGGAGCGGCGCCAGCGCCGTCGAGGACGTAGAGGTCGTCGTAGTCATACGTGCGGCCGCTGACGATGCTGTTGCCCACCGCCGCGGATAAGAGGCCGAGCCGGATGTTCGTCCAGGTCGTGGCCGCGGCCGTGTTCTGTGCCGTCAGGCTGAGCACCGACACGCCGTTGAAGCGCACGTCGACTGTGCCGACGGTGGCCGACAGGAGCAGCTTAATTTCGACGTAGGTAAAGGCGCCCGCCGTCACCGCGGCGGTCGTGCCCAGGAGCGTCGGGCTCCCCGAGTGCCCGCCGCGGCCCACCGAGAGCGTCAGGTCCGAGTTCAGGCGGAGATAGGTGAGGCTGGTCGCCCCGTTCAAGACCGAGAAGATCGGCATCCCACTCCCCCCGGATGCCCCGCTCGGGTTGAACGCGAACCCGCACACGACAGTCGCCCCGGTCGCGGGGAGGTTCTTCTGGATGTACCCGAAGGCGTTGAGGGTGTCGTTGCCGGGGGTGTAACGCCAGGCCCCCGAGCTGCGCCGGCCGCCCGTGGTGTTGATGGTGTTCAAGGCGCCCGACGTCCCGGAGATCACCACCGAGGACCACTTCTCCGTCAGGTCGGCGGTGACGTAGTGGTCGAAGCTGTCCATGAAGAGGAGCGCCATCAGGTCACCTTCAGGAGGCCCCACTGGCCGGCGTTGATCTCGGCCGCGGTCCAGGGGGCGCCCGTCGCCGGGTTCGTGTCGTAGGGCTGGGTGAGATAGCGGTCGTAGACGATCGAGGCGACGCCCTGGGTGGGGCCGTCGTATTGGACGCCGCCCTGGCCGACGATCGGCTTGATCGTCATCGCGCCTTCCTCGACCTTGCGCGCCAGGATGTTGTAGTGGACGCCGAGGACGCTGGCGCTCGCCGGGATGTCCTCAAACTGGTGGCAGTCGCGCGTCCCCGAGGGCGTGGTCTCGACGTAGGTCGCGTCGCCGTCGGGGATGGGCTTGTCGTTCACCATGTCCCAGTTGACGGCGCCCGAGGGCGTCCAGCCGGCGGCCAGCCCGGGGGCGTTCGGGAAGATGGTCTGGATGATGCCGTCGCCGAGGAAGTCCTTGACGTCGCTGGCCCCGCCGGTCAGGTCCGCGAGATAGAAGTCGCAGATCCGCATCGTCACCGCCGCCGGCGGCGTCGCGCCCCCCACGACGAAGAGATTGAGGCTCGTCCAGTAGCCGAAGCTGGCCGCGTCGGTCACGCGCGTGTCGCCGGTGAAGGTCATCACCGGGATCGTGTTGACGCGCACCTCGAAGTAGCCGGCGTGATCGATGATCCACTTGATCTCGACGTAGGCCCAGGCGCCCGACTGCAGGCCTTCGATGCTGTTGGCGAGCGTGCTGTCGCCGCCGACGGTGGAGGCGCGCTTCTGGAGCGTGAAGGTGCCGTTGGCGTTGAGCAGGAGGCGGATGTGGTACGGCCCAGCGCCCAGCGGCGACCCCACCCCCGGCTCGATCGGCACCAGAAAGCCGAGCGGCTGCCCCAACGACGGGTAGCCCCCGATCCGCGTCAGGTCATCGACCTTGATCGCGAACCCGCAGACCCCGCCCGAGGAGGGCGTCCAGTAGCCGGGCTGCGTGACGAAGGGCGCGAGCCCCAGGGGGCTGCCATTGCTGGTGTTGTGCGTCGAGACCCGCTTCAGGCAGTTGCCGAAGCGGCCCTCAGAGACGATCGACCAGGCGGCGTAGCTGGCGTCGACAGAGGTGTACTTGTGCGCGATCTCGGCCGACCCGTAGTGGCTCATCCCGTCCATGAAGAGCAGCATCGCGAGAGGCCTCCTAGGCCGCGGGCAGGAAGACCGCCGTGCCGGCCGCCGACCCGGCATGAGCGGGCGCGAAGGTCCAGGTCGGATCGATCGCCGCGATCGTCGGTTGGACGTAGTACGCCGCCGACCCCTGCAGATTGAGGAAGCCGGCATAGTGCGTCCTGAGCGTGAACCCGGCCGGCGCGACGGTGTGCGTCGAGGTCGCGTACCGGCCGCACACGCCGGTGAGGATCAGGGCGCCAGCCCTCGCCGGGGTCACCAGCCCCGTGGCGAGACTCGCCCCGGCCGCCAGGACCGCGCCGCTCTCCGCGCCATACGCGACGACGCCCGCAAAGGCATACACCACAGCCACGGGATCGAAGCTGCCGCCCGAGACCGTGACCGTGTGGCCCGCGCCAACCGACGCCGGCGCCAGGCAGTAGAACCACTGCTGGATCGAACTTTCGGTGGGCGACGTCCGCCGCGTCAGCCCGGTGTAGGGATTACCCTTGCTGTCGGTCACCGCACTGAAGCTGCCGCCCAGGATCGCACTCCAGGACACCGACACCGCGATGAGCGTCGCGCCCGTCGTGTTGATCGCAGCCGTCGTCCCGCCGTCGGTCCCGAGGGCCCCCGAGGTCGCGACGACCAGCGCAATGGGCGCGGCCGGCGCGGGCCCTCCGCCGCCCCCCGCGTCCAGCGCGTACCCGTAGCGCCAGCCCCGTCCCATCAGGCGGTCACCAGGAGGACCGAGAGCTTCTCGCCGTTCGCGCCGAGCACGCTGACGTGCGACGGCTTGACCGGCCCGTCGAGGATGTAGGGCGCCGACGGCGTCCCCGAGGCGGCGGCGGGCACCCGCGTGCCGTAGATCGCGCTCGTCAGCGTCTGGCCGTAGCCGCCCAGGTAGAGCGCCGCCGCGTTGGCCCCGCCCGCCTGGAGGTGGATCGCCACGCACATCAGGTCGTCGGGGCCCCCGGGCGTGGTCGTCGGCAGCGCGTCGGAGAGGCGCTGCGTCGCGCCGGAGAGCGTGAGCACGTAGTGGCGCAGCATCGCGCTTACCTCTCGTCGATCGTGCCGGGCCGGCGGTCCTGGAGCGTCGGCGGCGGGGGCGGCTGCTCGGTCGGCTCGAAGCGGTTGGGCAGCGCCGGGAGGCCCGAGACCGAGTTCTCCGACTCCGACCCGCCGGCCGAGATGGACGGCACCGGGTCGTTCTGCCAGATCGGCTGCAGGCCGTTCGGGGCATCGACGTTGACGTTCGGGTCGGTGCCGCTGTTGACGACGCCGTCGCCGCCGAGGTCGGTCGAGGTCGGCATCCCGGGGTTGTCCCAGAAGCTCTTCAGGTCAGCCATAGGTCATCTCCTCACACGCATATGCATCTAGCAGGCGCAGGCATCGGTGGTGCGCGGGTCGGCGCCCACCAGCCCGCTCTGACACGTTTCCGGCCAGCTGTCCCACAGGTCGTCGGGGACTTGTTCGTCGTCGCGCAGCGAGAGCATCTGAACGCCGTACTTGAACTCGCTGGTCTTGGTCTGGGCGAGCCCGGCGTTGAAGTAGGGGTTGGGCTTCTCGCCCGTGCCGGGCCAGAGGGCGGCTTGCGCGAGCGCGCCAGCGACGAGCACCTCGCCCCCGTCGGCCAGCACCCCCGCGAAGACCTCCCCGTCCGAGAGCCGCGCGCCCTGGCGGTGGTAGACCGCCGTGAGCGTCGTGGCAGCCCCCGGGACGGGGTAGAGCACGTAGCGCACCTGGCCCAGGGTCAGCGGGTCGGTCGAGGGCGAGGTGGCGACCAGGGCGTTCGGCGCCCCGGTGGAGCTGAGCGCCGGGTCGGCGCGCAGCAGCTCGTCCATCGTGTAGCGGAACGGGATGCGGACCTGCCGCGCCCCGTCGACCACGATGAGGAAGCTGCCGAAGTCGGGCGGCATGACGACGTGCGTCTGGCCGGCGAGGAGGGGCAGCGCGATCTCGGCGCGCATGAAGCCCCAGCGGCGCGCGGCCAGGAGCTGCTTCCAGGCCGCCTGGACCCACTCGCGCGCGAGGAAGGTCGGGGCCGCCGGGCAGT
>Ga0105091_10000002_pt1 | contig 94472 bp, 86 predicted proteins | sample PPLLak1March2015_FD_87022 | JGI IMG/M metagenome (GOLD analysis project Ga0105091, IMG submission 87022) | Freshwater sediment microbial communities from Prairie Pothole Lake near Jamestown, North Dakota, USA - PPLs Lake P7 Core (1) Depth... | ecosystem: Environmental > Aquatic > Freshwater >... | reverse complement strand
TGTCACGCGCATCGCCGAAATGCAGCGCCAGATCGTGGAAAACACCGAGCAGCTCGAAATCTACCGCGATGAAAACGAGCGCGAACTCCAGCTTGCCCAGCATCTGATCAAAAAAATCACCCACTACGACCACCTCGAACACCACTCGATCCGCTTCTGGAACAAACCGGCACAACATTTTAGCGGGGACATTTTCCTCGCCGCCCTCACACCGGCTGACGAAATTCACCTGCTTCTAGCCGATGGCACCGGGCACGGACTCTCCGCCGCACTCAATGTCATCCCGGTGGTGGAGGTTTTCTATGGCATGACCTCGAAGGGCTTTGCCATTTCCACCATCGCCCAGGAGCTCAACCGCAAGATCAAGCAACTGATGCCGACGGAACGTTTCGTTGCTGCAACCCTGGTTTCGATCAACCTTAGCGACCGGATTCTGCATGTCTGGAATGGTGGAAACCCCCCGGCCCTGTTCATCGACGACCAGGGCGTAATACAACGCAGCTGGAATTCCGCGCACCCGGCATTGGGCATTTTCAGCGAGGCGGAATTTGATGCAGGCACTGAATTGTTTCACTGGGACGAACCCGGCCAACTCTATCTATTTTCCGATGGGCCGATCGAGGCGCGAAACGCCAACAGCGAGGAATTTGGCCTGCAGCGCCTGCAGCAAATCCTGACCTCGGCCCCCGTGGAGCAGCGTTTTGAGCAACTGATGGCGGCGCTCGATAGTCACATGGACGGGATACCTGCACATGACGACCTTTCCATTGGCTTGATCCAGTGTCCTCTCAACGCCGCGGAGGATTCACCACGCCAGGAAACAGTCGACGCGCAACAGGAATCCCAAGCGCTTTCAGCCAGCCCCTGCCGCTGGAAAATCTCATTGCGTCTCACGCCCTCCGAGCTTAAAACCATCGATGTCGTGCCGATGTTGCTGGCGTGGATGGACCAGATGCGCCTCAACACCAACCACCGTGGCCAGGTGTTCCTGATTTTCACCGAACTGTTCAACAACGCACTCGACCACGGCATACTGAACCTCGATTCATCCCTTAAATCCGCCCCGGATGGCTTCGAGCAATACTTTGAACAACGCCATCAACACCTGGCCAATCTGCAGCATGGGGTGCTGGAAATCGAAGTCGAACGTTTGCGCCAGCAGAACCATGAAATAATGAGAATGCACTTTAAAGATAGTGGAAATGGCTTTGATTATAGTTCAATTATTAACTCCGACGTCAGTGCCAGCACACGCCCATCCGGGCGCGGACTGGCACTGGTCAAGAACCTGTGCACTAGGATAGAGTTTGCCGGCAATGGCAGCGAAATCTCCGTCTGTTACCCGCTTGACTGAGGCCGTCATGCTACCCTTCCGACAGGCTGCTAGGTGCTGAAGCAATGGGGCATCAAGGGGCGGGTGCTCTTCCTGGCTTTGGTTCCGGCGCTGATCATCGCTGCCGGGCTGACTTTCTACGACATCAGCACCCGCATCAGTGACATCGATCAAGCGCTCAACGAGCGTGGCTTCGCCATCGTGCGCCAGTTGGCACCCGCAGCCGAATTCGGTGTTTTTTCCGGGAACCATGAGGTTCTTGCACGCCTTGCACAAAGCGCCCTGCAGGAAACCGATGTTACCGCAGTCACCATCATCAATGGCGATGGCCGCATCCTGGCAGTAAGTGGGCATAGCCTCCCCGTTCCTTCGAGCAGCGAAATTACTTCCCCAAAGCCGGCAGCCATCGGAAACAGCGATGTGATCGTGTTTTCAGCCCCCATTTTCCAGAGCCAGACCGAGGTGGAAAACTATCTCGACCCTGTCGATCAAGCAACAAACCCTGCAAGTGGCGAATCCAAGGTACTTGGGCGTACCCTGGTCGAGATATCCCGCCTGCCAAGCCTGCTCAAGAAAAACAAGATCATTTTCAACAGCCTGCTGATCACGCTGAGCGGGTTGGCCTTGGCCACATTGCTGGCACTACGCATGGCGCGCGAGGTGACCGATCCGATCACGATGCTGGCGGGTGCCGTCGCCAGAATCGGCAAGGGCGACCTTGCCACCCGAGTAGAAACAAACTCATCGGGCGAACTGTCCATGCTGGAACGCGGCGTCAACAACATGGCAGTAGCACTGCAAGCGGTACAAGATGCCAGGGAAGAAAGACGCGCCATCCTAGCGACCGTGCTGGATAGCCTGGATGCCCTGGTTTACGTCGCTGACATGGAGACCTACGAACTGCTGTTCCTCAACAAGTACGCCCAGGAAACCTTCGGCAACGCGACCGGAAAACTGTGCTGGCAGTCGCTGCAGAGCAAGCAGAGCGGTCCTTGCGACTTCTGCACCAACAACAGGTTGCTCAACGCGGATGGCACGCCGGGTGAGCCAGTTATCTGGGAATTTCAAAACACCGTCAACCAGCATTGGTATCTGGTTCAGGATAGCGCCATCAAGTGGGTGGACGGACGCATCGTACGCCTGGAGATCGCTACCGACATCACCTCCAGCAAGCTGCGTGAAGAACATATCCGTGACCTGGAACGGCAAATCATGGATATCGGTGAGCGAGAGCGCGAACGGATCGGACATGAACTGCATGATGGCCTGGGGCAGCAATTGACCGGCATCGCATTCCTGAGCAAGGCATTATCCCGGAAACTGGCCAACCATTCAGCGGAAGAGGCGACGCAAGCTGCGCAAATCGTGACACTAATCAATCAGGCGATCTCTGAAACCCGTCAACTGGCCCGTGGCCTGCAACCAGTCGAAGTGGAAGAAAACGGCCTGATGTCCGCCCTGGAAGCGCTTGCCGCCAATATTGAACGGCTCTTCCAAATCCACTGTGAATTTCACTGCAATGAAGCGGTGCTGGTAAAAGAAAATGCCATGGCCAATCACGTCTACCGTATCGCCCAGGAAGCGGTCAACAACGCGGTCAAGCACGGCAGGGCCAAACACATTTCGATTGAGCTCAGTGCGCCGCAGGGTAGAATGCAGCTTTCTGTCCATGATGACGGTATGGGCTTTCACCCCCACCTGATCGGCAAGAATTCAGGCATGGGGCTGCAGATCATGCGTTACCGGGCCAAAATGATCGGCGCCAGCCTGGATATTGAAAGCGATCCAGGACATGGATCGCGCATCCGGGCCTACTTTTAAAGTAGAAAAAGCAGTTAACCACGGAGTTCACGGAGAACACGGAGAAAAAAACATCTCACGTGGTGTGGCATTCATCTGTTTGGTGAGGCTATTTATAGAGGCCCAAGATAGTCCTTCTCCGTGCACTCCGTGTTCTCCGTGGTTCAATAAGTTTTTAGTTTTAAGGGACAACAGAACATGGCTGCAGAACCGGACAACAAAATCAGGGTACTCATCGTTGATGATCACCCCATTGTGCGCCAAGGCATCGCGCAACTCATCAACCAGGAAACCGATCTCACCACTTGCTGCGAAGCTGGCAATGCCCAGGGCGCACTCGACCTGGTGGCGAGCGAAGCGCCCGACATTCTGCTGGTAGACATTTCCCTCGATGGTGTTTCCGGCATTGAACTAGTAAAAATACTCAAGAGCCGCCACCCCAAAACACCGGTACTGGTCATTTCCATGCACGATGAAACCCTCTACGCGGAGCGTGCCCTGCGCGCCGGTGCGCGGGGGTACATCATGAAACAGGAGGCTACAGAAAAAATGCTCACCGCCATTCGTCAGGTCATACGTGGCGATATCTACCTGAGCGAACGGATGCAGGCAAAAATACTGCAGCGCGTACTCGGCGGGGACGAAAGTAGCCTCTCTCCGATCGATCTCTTGAGCGACCGCGAACTGGAAGTATTCCGCCTCATCGGTCGCGGCTTCGCCACCAGCGACATCGCACACGAACTGAATCGCAGCGTCAAAACAGTGGAAACCCACCGAGCCCATCTCAAGGACAAGCTGGGCCTCAAGAATGCCGCGGAGTTGACTCGCTATGCGGTGCAGTGGATAGAACAGGAAAAAGAACGGCCCTCCTGAGTCGGCGGGATTTCCTACCCCGCATAGGGAATTCCCCTATAACAAAACCCTACCCACCCTGATTACAATTCCCCATGCTTTCCCATAGTATGGATTCATGTGCTCATGGGTAGATGAAAATGCTTGCGAAGTTGTTCAATTTTTTCACGGGAAGCGTTGCTGCGCTCCCTCCGTTCCGGCAACAGTTATCTGTTGCGGGGGCTGCTTACCTCGGCCCGGACGAAAACATCCGCGCCTACAGCACGACTTTTGAAGCGTCCCGCCCTGCCGCGCGCATGATGCCGTTTCCAGGGTTTTCCGGCGCAGAGCCCGAACAGACCAAACCAGAAGGACTGCACTTCGGTTTCATTCGTCGCGAAACCATATTCGCTCACCAGTCCCAGCGCGTGATTGGCCACGAGTTCATGCTCAACAATTCGGGCGAGCTTCTGGGGACCAGCACCAGTCCCATGGTGCGCCGCATGCATGATGAACTGCTGCTGAAAAGCGTTCTTACCCTGAACAACCTCCAGCACCCTAGCGCCGAGCTGGTATTCATCCATCTATCACCTGACTCGCTTGAGCTTGAACTGATCACGCAACTCCCCAGCCGCAAGATCGTACTCGCCTTTCGTCCGGAACCGGAAACAGTGGATAAACTCATCGCGCGCTGCCGCGAATTGAGAGCCCATGGATTCCGCTTCGCCCTGGACGACTTCAGCTACTCACCGGCTTTTTACCCACTGCTGGACCTGGCGGATTACGTTCGTTTCGATATCGCCCGTAACAGCATTCTTGAACTGGGGTCGCAACTGGAACTGATTCCATGCCTAAGCGAAAAAACCCTGATCGCAAAAAGCGTGCACACCCCGGAAGCCCGGAATATCGCCTCGCGGCTCTCGTTCCGCCATTATCAGGGCAGCCACTTTGACCACACCGTGGCGCGCACAGAGCCCTCTATCAGCCGCCAGCGGGCAAAAATCATCGTACTCATGAACATGTTGAGAAACCACGCCAACAGCGGCGAGATTGTGGAGGCGATACAACAAGATAACGCCCTTTCCTGCCAACTGTTGCGCTACCTGAACTCGCCCAACAACGGTTTGGTGCAAGAAGTAGGTTCTATTTCCGACGCGCTCCAAATACTGGGGAATGACGTGTTATATCGCTGGCTGGCCGTGCTGCTGTTTCGCCAGGAGAATCCCGAGCACAACCATAACCATACGCTGCTGGAAAATGCCTTGTTACGCGGCAGGCTGGCTGAGTTACTCGGCCAGCGTAACCGCTCGGCGACAGAAAAAATGGGACTGTTTGTCACCGGCATGTTTTCGCAACTGGATATTTTATTCAAGATACCACTTGAGGCGGCACTCAGCCATTTGTCTCTTGGCCCCTCGGTCGGTCGGGCTCTACTGGCGCAGGACGGACCTTACGCCCCGTTCCTGAAACTGGCCATCGCATGTGAGAATCACGATCAGCCCAGTATCGAACATCATGCAAAAATTGCCGACATCAGCATCGAACAGGTCAATACCAGCTACGTCAAAGCGCTGGTGTGGGCGCACGAAATTGGAAGCTGAATAGCCGCACAGCAAAACTGATCAGCCGTTGCTCGCTGGCAGATGTTTGAGCGGGTCTGCCGGTTTACCCAGCCGACGGATCTCGAAGTGCAACTTCACCTGGTCGGCATCACTGTCGCCCATCTCGGCAATACGCTGCCCTTTGACCACGCTCTGTCCTTCCTTCACCAGAATCTGGCTGTTATGGGCGTAGGCGCTGAGATAGGTTTTATTGTGCTTGATGATCACCAGCTTACCGTAGCCACGCAACCCGCTCCCGCTGTAAACAACCTTGCCCGGTGCGGTAGCGAGTACCGGCTGGCCCATTTTCCCTGCGATATCCAGCCCCTTTAGATTGCTCGCCTCGTTAAAAGTTGCGATCACCTTGCCCTTTGTCGGCCACGCCCACTCCAGATCGTCGTCATCGGCGCTGACGGATGGCGCGGCTTTTTTGTCTTCCGCAATCCTGGGAGGCGGTTCGGCAAGCGGAGGTGTTTTCGGCACGGTCGTTTCAGGCTTGAGCGCAACGGGGGGTGCGGCTTCCGCTTCCGCTGAATAGGGAATCTTTCCGGCCTTGGGCTGGGTTTTAAGCAAACCGTTGGATTGGCTTTGCGCGTCATGAGTTGGCAGGCCGGGCAGGCTTTCAACCAGTGGCGCAATGGCCCTTAACGGTGTAACAGCCACCTCACCGGTCTGGGGCGGGGTGAGGCGCAGTTGCTGGCCAATGCGGATGATATCGGGCGTGGTGATGCCGTTCCATTCCGCTATTTCCCTGTAATCGAAGCCATATTCCAGGGCGATGCCATACAGGGTATCGCCTTTCTTCACGCTGTAGGTTTTTGGGCGCCAGTCCGCATCAGCAGTTTTCTTGCCGGCAAGCGTGCGATCCGTAACAGGTGCCTGGCGCGAGGTGGAACTGCAACCGTTCATCAACACCAGCAGGACGGCCAGTAGCACAGTAAACCCGCGCAGCATCAAACCACGCCCCCCAGCAGCGGCACGAACTTCACCGCTTCCAGCACTGTTTCCACATACTCCTGTGGGGTGCGCTCGATGAGATGCAAGAACTGCTTCTCGCCCGTGCCGATCGGCATCACCATGCGCCCACCTACCGCCAGTTGCAGCAGCAGCGCCTGGGGAATGTGGGTGGAGGCGGCAGTCATGATGATGCCGTCGAATGGAGCCGCTTCGGCAATGCCGATCCCGCCATCGGCATGACGGGCGCGCACGTTGTTGCAATGCGATTCGCGCAGATGCTTGCGCGCCTTGGCCAGCAGCGGCGAAATCCGTTCCACGGTATAGACTTCCCGGGCCAGTTTTGACAACACGGCCGACTGATAGCCGCAACCTGTGCCAATTTCCAGCACCTTGCCCATATCCTGCCCGTTACGCAGTATTTCAGTCATGCGCGCCACGGTGCCAGGATTTGAAATCGTCTGGCCGAAGCCGATCGGCAGCGCGGTGTCTTCATATGCCCGACTAGAAAGCGCCTCATCGACGAAAATATGGCGCGCAATGGAACCCATCGCCGCCAGCACCACCTCGTCCTTGATGCCCTGGCTGCGCAGGCGGTCCAGCATGCGCTGGCGGGTACGCTGCGAGGTCATGCCGATACCGCTGAGACGAACATTCATTAATGAGTCCCTAACCAGGTTTTAACAGCGTCCATCTGGGCATAATGGGTCAGGTCAATCTGCAGCGGCGTGATCGACACCAGGTTGCGCGTGACGGCCTCGAAATCGGTTCCCGGCCCCGCGTCCTGGGCCGCCCCCGCGGCACCAACCCAATACACTGTCTGGCCGCGCGGGTTTTCCACCGTCACCACTGGCTCGGCCTTGTGACGCTTGCCCAAGCGGGTGGTGGCGCTACCCTGCAAGGCTTCGTAAGGCACATCAGGCACATTGACGTTAAGCAGGGTCGGCTGCCCGATAGGCTGGCGCTGATAACGCTCCACCAACTCCTTGACCACCCTGGCAGCGGTGGCGAAATGCCCATGCTGGCTGTTGACCAGCGACACCGCGATGGCTGGAACGCCAAGCAGAAAGCCCTCGGTCGCGGCCGCCACGGTACCGGAATAAATCGTGTCATCTCCCATGTTGGCGCCGTGATTGATGCCCGAAATCACCATGTCAGGCAGATGATCGAGCATTCCCGTCACGGCCAGATGCACGCAGTCGGTCGGCGTGCCATTGACGTAATAAAAACCATTGCTGGACTGGCGCAGCATGAGGGGGCGATCGAGGGTGAGGGAATTGCTCGCGCCGCTGCGATCACGCTCCGGCGCAACCACCGTGACTTGCGCCAGCCCGGAAAGTGCCTCGGCCAGCGCAGCCAGCCCAGGGGCGAAATAACCATCGTCGTTGCTAAGCAGAATCCGCATTAAATTTACCAAAACAAGGGAATATCAGGAAAGTGCATATTTTACGTCAACCCAGCGCGTTACGGTTCTCAACCTGAGCAATAAAAGGTAGAGTAATCTGAACTTTTGCACGTTTTTGGGACCGACATCATGACCGACCACAAAAAATTCATATACGCGTTCGAACAAGGTGATGGCAAGGACAAGATGCTGCTGGGGGGCAAAGGCGCAAACCTGTGCGAAATGACCCAAATCGGTCTTAACGTCCCGCCCGGCTTTGTCATCACCACCGAAGCCTGCCTCGCCTACCTGCAAAAAAACCAGCTTCCGGACGGGCTGATGGACGACATCAAGAGCCACATGCTGGCGCTGGAAAAGAAAACCGGCAAGGGCTTCGGCAGTGCCAGCAACCCCTTGCTGGTGTCGGTGCGCTCGGGTTCGGCGATGTCCATGCCCGGCATGATGGACACCATTCTCAATCTCGGCCTCAACGAAACTTCACTGCAGGGGCTGATCCAGCAGACCGCCAACGAACGCTTTGCCTGGGACGCCTATCGCCGCTTCATCCAGCTATTTGGCGAAATCGCGCTGAACATCGGCAGGGATTATTTCAAGGACAGCATGGATGCGCTCAAGCGCAAATATGGCGCGCTGCAGGACGTCGAGCTGAGCGCCGAGCACCTTCATGAACTGGCGAATGAGTTTCTCGTCATCGTCGAACGCCACAGCGGCAAGCCCTTCCCGCAGGACCCCTACGAACAGCTTGAAATCGCTGTCGGCGCGGTATTCCGTTCCTGGATGGGCAAGCGCGCGGTGGACTACCGCAAGCAGTTCAAGATCACCAGGGAACTGGCCAACGGCACCGCCGTCAACATCTGCACCATGGTGTTCGGCAACATGGGCAACGACTCCGCTACCGGCGTAGGTTTCACACGCAATCCGGGTACCGGCGAGAACGTGATCTTCGGCGAATACCTCACCAATGCCCAGGGCGAGGACGTGGTGGCCGGCATCCGCACGCCCAAGGCCATCGCCGAGATGGAACAGGAAATGCCGGAAATCTACCGCCAGCTGATCGTGCTGCATGACCGGCTGGAATCGCATTACCACGAAGTTCAAGACTTCGAATTCACCATCGAGAAAGGCGTGCTCTACTGCCTGCAAACGCGCAATGGCAAGATGAACGCCCGCGCCATGGTGCGTAGCTCGGTGGAAATGTTCCACGAGGGGCTGATTTCCCGCGAGCGCGCCCTGCTGCGGGTCGAGCCCACGGTGCTGGAACAGCTGCTGGTGCCGCAACTGGCGCCAAGCTTTAAGGGAAAACCCCTGGCTCAGGGCCTGCCTGCTTCGCCTGGCGCGGCTTCCGGCAAGATCGTGTTCGACGCCGACACGGCAGAAATTCGTGGCCGCGCCGGAGAGAAGATCATCCTGGTGCGAGAGGAAACCAAGCCGGAGGACATCCACGGCTTCTTCCAGGCCCAGGGCATTCTCACCAGCCGCGGCGGCAAGACCTCGCACGCCGCAGTGGTGGCGCGCGGCATGGGCAAGCCCTGCGTCTCGGGCTGCGAGCAGATCGTCATCAACGACCTGTTGCGCAGCGCCATCATCGGCGAAACCACCCTGCACGAAGGCGACATCATCACCATCAATGGCGGCACCGGCCATGTCTATGCCGGCGAAGTGCCCACCGTGGAAGCCGAGTTCTCGCCCGAGATGGCAACCCTGCTGGGCTGGGCCGACGAAGTGGCACGCCTGAAAGTGATGGCCAACGCCGACACGCCGGAATCCGCAGCCAAGGCGCGCGAGTTCGGCGCCATGGGCATCGGCCTGTGTCGCACCGAACGCATGTTCAACGGCACCGACCGCCTGCCCATCGTGCAGGAGATGATCCTGGCAGAAACGCTGGAGCAGCGCCAATCCGCACTCGACCGTCTGCTGCCGATCCAGCGTTCGGACTTCACCGGCATTTTCAAGGCCATGAAGGGCCTGCCGGTAACCATCCGCCTGCTCGATCCGCCGATGCACGAATTTCTGCCCAGCGCCGCGCAGCTCGAGCTGGAAATTGCCCACCTGCACCAGTTGAGCGACACCATCAACGGCCTGGAAGAACTGCCAGACACCCTCAAGCTGCTCAACCCCAAGCTCTACCAGCAATATGCCGACGGCCTGACCAAGCTGATGGGCGGCCTGAACACCTTCAAAGCATCGCACCTGGAAGAGGACGTGATCAGCAAGAAGGAAAAAATCCTAAAGAAAGTGCGCTCCCTGGCCGAGGTCAACCCCATGCTGGGCCACCGCGGCGTGCGCCTGGGCATCACCTACCCGGAAATCTACTCGATGCAGATCCAGGCGATTCTAGAAGCCGCAGCGCTGTGCGCGCGCGAAGGCGTCGAGATCTACCCCGAGATCATGGTGCCGCAAGTCGCCACGGTGGAGGAACTGACGCGCATCCACAGCTACGTCGAGCGCATCCACAAGCTGGTGGAGTTGACCCACGGCATCAGCGTGAAATTCAAGTTCGGCTCGATGATGGAAGTGGTGCGCGGCTGCCTGCGCGCCGGGCGCATGGCAGAAACCGCCGAATTCTTCTCGTTCGGCACCAACGACCTGACCCAGGCAACCTTCTCCTTCAGCCGTGAGGACGCGGAAAACAAGTTCCTGCCGGCCTACAACGAAACCGGCATCCTGCAGGACAACCCGTTCGAGGTGCTGGACATCAAGGGAGTCGGACAACTGATGAAAATGGCGGTGGACAACGGACGCAAGACACGCTCCGAACTGAAGGTGGGCATCTGCGGCGAGCATGGGGGACATCCCGGCTCGATTCATTTCTGCCACCACATCGGCCTGAGCTACGTGTCCTGTTCCGGCCCGCGTGTACCGATTGCAAGGCTCGCGGCGGCACAAGCCAAGTTGCAGGAAGACCAGTATCACATTCCTGTCTGATTCGGAACCTGAGTGGGGAACGCTACGCTTCGCCCACCCTACTCTTCAACAACCGGCAAATTCGGGAACAGTACGTCGGTAAAACCGAACAGCCGCATGTCACGGATGCGCATGGGGTAGAGGATGCCCTGCAGATGGTCGCATTCGTGTTGCACCACGCGGGCATGGAAGTCCGATACGGTGCGGTCGATGGCCTTGCCCGCAAGATCAAAGCCACGGTAGCGCAACTGCTTGTAGCGCGGCACCTTGCCGCGCATGCCGGGCAGGGAGAGGCAGCCTTCCCAGTCCTCTTCCATCGCCGCGCCGATAAATTCCAGTTGCGGGTTGATCAGCACGGTGTCGGGTATCTCTTCCGCTTCCGGGTAGCGCGGACTTTTGAAGCCGCCGAAAATCACCACCTGCAGCCCGACGCCGATCTGCGGCGCGGACAGCCCGGCACCGTTAAGCGCGGCCATGGTGGCGCGCATGTCGGCGATCAGGGCGTACAATTCTGGAGAGTTGAAATTGCGCACCGGCTGAGCAGCCTCAAGCAGACGCGGCTCGCCCATCCTGAGAACGGACTTAATCGGCATGCAGCACCACCAGATGCTCGATCACGCCGTAAACGCGTTGCATGGCCAGCTTCAACACCGCATCCACTTCCTCGTAAGTAATGGCGTCCCTGCTGGAACCGCGCCCCGCGGCATGGTTGGCAGATACCGTGAGCGCCGCATAGCACAGGCCGATCTCCCTGGCCAACGCGGCTTCCGGCATGCCGGTCATGCCCACCATGGTGGCACCGTCGCGTTCCAGGCGGTTGATCTCCGCCGCCGTTTCCAGACGCGGCCCCTGCACCGAGGCATAGACCCCGCCGTCGATATACTTTTCACCCGCCCCCTGACAGGCTTTCATGCACAACTGCCGCATGTTCTCGCAATAAGGCCAGGTAAAGTCGATATGCACGACCGGTTTTGAACCGCACAGCGACGAACAGTCGTGGTAGGTGGTCTTGCGCCCCCAGGTGTAATCGATGATCTGATCTGGAATGGCGATCATTCCCGGCGTGAGATCGGCGTGAATGCCGCCCACCGTGGCGATGGACAGCACGTCTTTCACACCCTGGGCATGTATCGCCCAGAGGTTGGCGCGGTAATTTACCTCATGCGGTGGAATGGTATGGCCAGCGCCGTGACGCGCCAGGAATACCACTTCGTGTCCATTGATCCGGCCAAAAGTCAGGGCGCCCGAAGGATCGCCAAAAGGCGTGCGCACCACCTTGCGGCGGATATCCTGGAGATCCGACATTTGCGTCAGACCGCTGCCGCCGATAATTCCGAGCATATTATTCCTCTTTCATTGCATAAATCGCGGGCAAATTGCGCCACGCGCCGTGAACATCCATACCGAAACCGAACACGTAGCGGTCAGGCACACTCAATCCGACGAAATCGGCATGGATGGGTTTGGGACGTCCGGTTTCCTTCTCGGCAAAAACCGCGCTGTAACAAGCTGCTGCGCCGAGTTCCAGCACGCTGACGCGAATTTCGGCCAGGGTGATGCCTTCGTCGAGAATATCATCCAGCACCAGCACCACGCGCCCTTTGACGTTCACGGGAGGCGGCACTTTCCACACCATTTGTCCACCGCGGATGGCATCCCCGTAGCGCGACACCTGCACGTAACCGAAATCCAGCGGGAACTCCAGCAACGGCAGCAACTGGCCGGCAAACACCGTCGCACCGCTCATCACGCTGAGTACCAGCGGCTGCTTGTCCGCCAGTTGCGCCGAAATCTCACTCGCCAGCCGCCGCACGGTGTCGGACACCTCCTGAGCAGAGTGGATCATGTCTGCCGTTCTATAAATTTCCCAAGCTTTTTCTGCTGCCAGCATTTTTATACTTCCCCTTTTCCCTTGCGTTTTGTCCTGCTAACCCTTGATGCACGCTTTCGGCCGCAGGAAGGCGACGCGCTTCGCCAGCCCCGCCTGTTCCGTCGCCGCGGCTACCTCGTCCACGTCCTTGTAGGCACCCGGCGCTTCCTCCGCCGCCCCGCGCATGGACTGGGTGCGGATCAGAATACCCTTGCTGGCCAACTCACGGATCAACTCCTTGCCCTGCCAGCGTTTCAAGGCCTGGGTGCGGCTCATGGCACGTCCGGCGCCATGGCTGGCCGAGGAAAAAGCACGGTTCTCGCTCTCCTTCGTTCCGGCCAGCACGTAGGAGCCGGTACCCATGCTGCCGCCGATGATAACCGGCTGGCCGGCTTTCTGGTAGCGCGCCGGCAAGGCGGGATGGCCAGGGCCGAAGGCGCGCGTCGCTCCCTTGCGGTGGACGTAGAGCAGCCGCTCCTTGCCATCCACGGCATGTTTTTCCAGCTTGCAGGTGTTGTGGGAAACGTCGAACAGCGTTTCCAGGCTTGCCTGCGGCAGGATTTCGTCGAACACCTCGCGCGTCAGGTGGGCGAGTATCTGACGGTTGGCCAGCGCCACGTTGATCGCGGCGTTCATGGCGCCGAGGTATTCCTGCCCTTCTGGCGAGTTGATCGGCGCACAGGCCAACTCGCGGTCGGGCAGATGGATGCCCAGACGGCCCGCTGCCTTGGCGAGGGACACCAGGTAATCGGTGCCGATCTGGTGCCCCAGGCCGCGCGAGCCGCAGTGGATGGAAATCAGTATCTGCCCCTGGTGCAGGCCGAAATCCCGCGCTGCGTCAGGGTCGAAAATTTTCTCCACTACCTGAATTTCAAGATAGTGGTTGCCTGAGCCGAGCGTGCCCATCTCGCCGCGCTGCCGCTTCTTGGCGACCTCGGAGACGTTGCCCGGCACGGCACCCTTCATGTGGCCGCGTTCCTCGACATATTCCAGTTCACCGGCATGACCGTAGCCATGCTCCACCGCCCATTGTGCGCCACCTGTCAGCACGTCATTCAACTGTGCAGGCGTCAGCTTGAGCTTGCCTTCCTCGCCCACGCCCGCCGGAATGTTGCGAAACAGGGCATCCGCGAGTTTTTCCAGATGCGGCGTAATGTTTTCAAGATCGAGATTGGTGCGCAGACAGCGGATGCCGCAAGAGATATCGAACCCCACCCCGCCGGCCGAAATGATGCCGCCCTGCTCCGGATCGAACGCCGCCACGCCGCCGATCGGGAAGCCATAGCCCCAGTGCGCGTCCGGCATGGTCATGGCGCTGCCCGCCAGACCGGGCAGGAAGGCCACGTTGGTGATCTGCTCCAGCACCTTGTCGTCCATGCTGGCAAGCAGGGATTGGCTGCCGTAGAGCAGCACCGGGGCGCGCTTTTCCCCTGCGCGCAGCGGCACGCTCCAGCTACAGGCATCGATCTGTTGCAGGCGAGACATATCCATAATATTAGCTCTCAGCAATTAGCTGTCAGCAGTGAGCTATCGGGTTTTGACTGACAGCTGATAGCTGAAGGCTGACAGCTACTCTCACACGTCCACCACGCAGCGCGCTTCCCAGACACCATCGATCTGTCCGACACGCAGCATGGTCAAAGTCGCGCCCTTCACTTCGGTGCCGCGCTCCATGTTTGCATCCCACGGGGCACCCCAGGCTGCCCCCTGCCACTGTCCATCGGTACGCATCAGACTGAAGCGCCCCAGAACCAGATCCCGCTGCCGCGCCTCGGCCAGCAGGCGGTTGAGCCAGGTCACGAGTGCCAGTTCCACATCGCCCTCGGCAAAGGAAAATGCGAACTGCACCAGCGGCTTGACCTGGGCAGCGTCCACCATGATTGCGAACATGGCTGCGGCGGCGCCTTCGAATGCATCTTCCAGTGTCGCGCCACGGCCAATGACGCCAATATCGGCATCGTGCTCGAAATAATCGAAGCTCACAATCCGCTCAACACCTTGATATGCGCCGCCGCACTGCGCCCCAGGGCATGCAGTGCGTAGCCGCCCTCCAGCACCGAGACGATGCGTCGGGCGGCATGGCGAGCGGCGATCTCCTTGAGTTTTTCGCTCACCCAGACGTAATCGGCTTCCCTCAGAGCAAATCCGCCCATGTCATCCTCGCGGTGCGCATCGAAGCCCGCCGAAATCAGCAGCATTTCGGGCTGGAAGCGTTCCAGGGCAGGGAACCACTGATCCGTCACCGCCGCACGGAAACCCTCGCCAGCGGTACCGGCGGGAAGCGGCACATTGATGATATGCTCGTTGCCGCTATTTGCCCCGCAATAAGGGTAATACGGATGGCGGAACGTGGAACACAGCATCACGCGCGGGTCGTCGTGAAAGATGTCTTCCGTCCCATTGCCGTGATGCACGTCGAAATCGGCGATGGCCACCCGCTGCAGACCATGCTGCTCAAGCGCATGCGCTGCAGCCACCGCCACGTTGTTAAAAATGCAGAAGCCAGCTGAGTTGCTGCGCCCGGCATGGTGACCGGGGGGACGAATGTTGCAAAAGGCGTTTTCCGCCCGGCCAGACATGACCAAATCGACACCCAGAACAGCAGCCCCGGCGGCATGCAGCGCAGCATCCAGGCTGTGCGGGTTCATCGCCGTATCGCCGTCAAGCTGGATCAGGCCGGCGCTCGGCGCCTGGTCGAAAATCATGCGGATATAGCCGCGCACGTGCACGCGCGCCAGTTGCGCCTCGCTGGCACGGGGCGCCTGATGATGGTCGAGAAACGGCAGCAGGCCGGAGGCGATCAACTGGTCTTCGATGGCCTGGATGCGCGCCGGACATTCGGGATGGTCAGCGCCCATGTCATGCTTGAGGCAGGCGGGATGAGTAATGTAAGCAGTATGCATCGGGTTTAATCTGCCGGTCTTATATAAGACTTGGGGTCATATTTTGTGGCACAATGGTCACAATCCGTTTCTATAATACCCCCTCTCTCATTTGGATCGCAAAATCATGGGCCAACACTACCTCAACCCCCTTTTCGCGCCTAAGTCCGTCGCGGTGTTCGGCGCCAGTGAGCGTGTCGACTCGATCGGCCAGATCGTCTTCCAGAATATGCTGGAAAGCGGCTACCAGGGCGGCCTTTATCCCATCAATCCAAAGAGCGCGGAAATTCAGGGCAAGAAGGCCTACGCATCGATTGCCGATATTGGCCAGCCGGTTGAACTGGTGGTCATCGCCACCCCACCCCAGACGGTCCCCGACATCATCGAGGATTGCGGCAAGCACGGCGTCAAGGCGGCGGTCATCATCACTGCCGGCTTCGGCGAAACCGGCCCCAAGGGGCAGGAACTGGAAAAAGCCGTACTGGACAACGCCAGCCGCTACGGCATTCGCCTGATCGGCCCTAACTGCCTCGGCGTGATGCGCCCCTCCATCGGCCTCAACGCCACCTTCAACAAGGGCGGCGCCAATAGCGGCGACCTCGCCTTTGTCTCGCAATCCGGCGCGCTCTGCACCGCCATTCTGGACTGGGCGCAAAGCAACGATGTCGGTTTCTCCAGCGTGGTGTCGATGGGCTCGTCCGCCGACGTGGATTTCGGCGAGATTCTCGATTATCTGGTCTCAGACAACAAGACCCAGAACATCCTGCTGTACATCGAAGGCATCCGCAACGCGCGCAGCTTCATGAGCTCGATCCGCGCCGCCGCCCGCATCAAGCCGGTGATCCTGGTCAAGGTAGGCCGCCACGCCGCCGGCTCCAAGGCCGCCATGTCGCACACCGCCTCGCTGGTCGGCTCGGATGACGTGTTCGACGCCGCCGTGCGCCGCGCTGGCGTGATAAGGGTGCAAACCATCACCCAGCTTTTCTCCGCCGCCAAGGCACTCGCTTCAGGCTTCCGCCCGACAGGCAACCGTCTCGCCATCGTTACCAACGGCGGCGGACCCGGCGTAATGGCGACTGACCGCGCATCCGATCTGGGCATACCGCTGGCCGAAATCTCCGCCGAAACCATCGAAAAACTCAATCCGGTGCTGCCACCCAACTGGTCCCACGCCAACCCGCTCGACATCATCGGCGACGCCCAGGCCGACCGCTATCACCACGCTATCAAGGCTTGCCTGGAAGACCCGAATGTGGATGGCGTGCTCGCCATCCTCACGCCCCAGGCCATGACCAAGCCGCTCGAAGCTGCCCAGGCAGTAATCGAGCTCACCAACCAGTACAGCAAGCCGCTACTGACCTGCTGGATGGGCGAATCGCAGGTGGCCGAAGCCAACGCCGCCTTTGCACAGGCCAAGAGGGCCAATTTCCGCACCCCGGAACCGGCGGTGGAAGTATTCTCCTACCTCTCTGACTATTACCGCAACCAGAAGCTGCTGATGCAGATGCCCGGCCCCCTCTCACACCAGCTCGAACCTGACGTGGAAGGCGCGCGCATGGTGATCGAAGGCGCCCTGCTGGAGCGCCGCAAGGTGCTCAACGAAATGGAATCCAAGGCGCTGCTGTCGGCCTTCCACATCCCGGTGGCGAAGACCATGGTGGCCCGCACGCCCAACGAGGCGCTGCTGATCGCCGAACAGCTGGGCTTCCCGGTAGCGATGAAGGTTAATTCGCCCGACATCACCCACAAGACCGATGCCGGCGGCGTGCTGCTCAACCTCGGCAATGCCCAGGCGGTGCGCGCTGCTTACCACGAGATCATGGAAAACGTACAGCGCAACCGGCCCAACGCGCACATGGACGGCATTTCGATTGAGCCCATGATCGTCAAGCCAAACGGACGCGAACTGATGGTCGGCGTCACCAACGACCCGGTTTTCGGCCCGGTAATCACCTTCGGCGCTGGCGGCACCACGGTGGAAATCATGGGCGACCGCTCCGTCACCCTGCCCCCGCTCAATCATTTCCTCGTCAAGGACCTCATCCAGGGCACCCATGTCGCTAAAATGCTCGGCGCCTTCCGCCACATGCCACCGGCCGACATGGCGTCGCTCGAAAGCGTGCTGCTGCGCGTGTCGGAAATGGTGTGCGAACTGCCGCTGCTGATGGAAATGGACATCAACCCGCTGATCGTGGACGAGCATGGCGCCCTGGCCGCCGACGCGCGCGTGGTGGTGGAATACCGCCAGCCCAACCCAGACCGCTACGCCCACATGGCGATTTACCCCTACCCGACGCACCTGGTCAGCAAATGGCAACTGGCAGACGGCACCGACATCACCATACGCCCCATCCGCCCGGAAGATGCCGAACTCGAACAGACATTCGTGCATGACCTGTCCGAGGAATCGCGCTATTTCCGCTTCATGCGCAGCGTGCAGGAGCTCACTCCAGACATGCTGGCGCGCTTCACCCAGATCGACTACAGCCGCGAAATGGCGCTCATCGCCGTGACCCAGGCACACGGCAAGGAAGTGGAACTGGGCGTGACGCGCTTCTCCATCAACCCGGACGGGGAAAGCTGCGAATTCGCCCTGGTCGTCGCCGATGCCATGCGCGGCAAGGGCCTCGGCCAGAAACTGATGACCGCGCTGATGGATGCCGCCCGCTCCAAGGGGCTGAAAATCATGGAAGGCGAGGTGCTCACCAACAACCGCAACATGCTGAAACTGATGACGCGGCTTGGCTTCGCGATTGAAACCAGCGCGGAAGATGACGGCATCAAGAATGTGCGCAAGGTGCTGTGATTGGCGCGGATATCCGCCTCACATAAACCCGGATTATCTATTAGAGCCAAAACACCGCTGTAGGAGCGGCGCCCTCGCCGCGATTCGCGCCGGGGGCGTCGCTCCTACATGCACGAGCAATCCAATGGATAGCCCGGGATAAATGCCCATGGCGAAAGCGGATCAGGCCGCTTTCGCCAGCGGCAGCAACACATCAATTTCATCCCATGGCACGAATACTCGGCCATTCTCGTCTTTTTCCACCACCAGCCATTCCATCAGCGCGGACACGTCCTTGTGCACATTGCGGTAGTGCCGCGACAGACGCTTGGCCAGCGCATAAATCGAAAGCGGTCCGGCGCCTCTGAGTTCGGAAATCAATTCCCAGCGCTTGGGGGTAAAAGTATCAAGGAACTGCGGCAATTCGGCAAACCCAATCTCGCACAAGGGTTCCACCGCCAAATCCGCATCGATCTTGCGCGCATGTTCCAGCGTGCGCGACTTCGTGGCCTCGAAGGGTTCGGCCACCCTGACTGTCAGTCTCATCATTTCTTCACTCCTTCCACCATGCGCCAGAAATCCTGCAGCAAGGTTTCCACATTCACAAACCGATACGGCGTTTCCGCACCCTCGCAATGCACGTGATCTCCCTTGCCACGCTCGTTGTCCAGACCCACCACGCGCATCCCATCGACAATATACACAGCCGGTATTTGTAACCATGCACACACGGCGGAACCGGCGCCGGCACACGCCAGATATTGATTTCCACCATACCCCTGCCAAAGGGCCGTTTGATACGCTGTATGGGCATTGCATTCATGGGGCTTAGAATGCCCTACACCATGGAACCAGTCAAGCCAGGTAATCGAAGGTAAGAAAACCGCCTTGGACATCGAGCAAACCCGCATGCCATAATGCCCCTACCTGAAATAGGGCAAACCCGACCGAAAGAACGCTAGGCAGCCTGCGTCCCGTCCGTGCCTTCCGCCCCGCCGAAAACAGCAATCCGCCCCTGGGGCGCAGACGGAAGATGACCGAAACCATAGCTCTCAGCTCTCAGCTCTCAGCTCTCAGCTCTCAGTAACTGACCGCCGTCCGCTGGCCTGGTTCCGGGCGCGCCCGGAAGCATTTCACACGCAACACCTTTCTGTTTTACCCCTATTTGCCTCGTTACGTTCAAGCCCTCCCGTCTGCACGAGAAAAGCCGTTCCGAACACGATCCCGCTTTCGCCGCGCCCTGCGCACTCAGCCCGACACCAACCCTCTTCACCACAACCGCCAAAAAGGAAGCCACCCATGTCACGACTCAGAGTCACCCTTCTTCTTGCCGCCACCTTGTTTGTCCCGGCGGCCCATGCCGACCCCATCATTGATTTGCTCAAGGCCTGCTTCAATTTCCTCGGCGCCCAGGACTATCCCCGTGCCTTGGAAGAATCCGCTTCCCTGCTTAAACTCAAGAAGCTGGGCCGTGAGGACGAGCGCTATGCGCATCTGTGCCGTGGCCGCGCCCTCCACAATACCGGGCAGTTCAAGGGTGCCATGCCCGAATTGAAGCGTGTCGAGGCCCTGTCGCGTAGCCAGGAGGAACTGGCAGTTGCCTACAACTGGCTGGGGCAGGGGTACTCAGCAATGGGCGACCTGGCCAATGCCGAGCTGTATCACAACCGTGAACTGCTAGCCGCCCGCGCCTTGGGCGACAAGGGCCGGGAAGCCATGGCCCTCAACAATCTGGCGGCTACTTCGACAAAAAAAGCGACCCCGACAAGGCGATGGAGTTCTACCAACAATCAATCGACTTGAGTGACAAGGAAGAGGACAAGGCAACCACCTACAACAACATGGCGACTATCTATCTCGACCGTGGCAACACCGCCAAGGGCATCGAAACATTCCAGAAAGCCGTGGGCATCAGCCACCGAGCCGGGAATTACCAGAAACTGGCGCTATTTCAGCTCAACATCGGCAATGCCTACCGCCGAGCCAAGGAATTCGCCAAGGCGGAGGAAAATCTTACAGTCAGTCTGGAAGGCGCAAAAAAAATCGGCGACCGCTACTTGGAGGCAGCTGGGTATATGAATTTCGGCTGGTTAAAACTTGACCAAGGAGATATCCCCGGTGCACAGGAATGGCTGGCCAAAGGGCTACGCTTGTTCAGCGAAATTGGCGCAAAGCGTGATGCACAGTCTGTCGATACAACCTTACAAGCTCTCAAGGGAAAATAACATGTCTCTAAAAATGCTGATAAATATCAGCCTATGGCTAATAATCGGTGTGGCAGGAACACTCTGGTTGAGCCCCCAAGAAACATTGCATTGGGTTGCCAATCGACTTAACCAACCCAGACTTGTCTGTTCATTATTGATTTTTTCCTTGGTCTTTTTTCTTACTGCAGTTTTTCTACGAAGCAAGGTAAATCCTCAAACTCAGCCTGCTTCACTTGCTGCTTTCTTTGAAGCTCCTGCTGGTGCCATATTGGGTACATGCCTTGCTGGATATCATCTTGGATATCCGCAATATTCCTTATTCGCTTGTGCGTTATTTGGGATAAATTTCGCAATCATCGCTGGTTTCATGCGCTCAATTCAAAGCAGATTGAAACCAGAGTAAGGCAAGCACCACAATCACTACACAGGACATGAAGCCCTCATGAAAAAATTATTTTGTGCTATTACGCTGCTATTTATTTCGTTCCCCGCCCTCGCCGCCAACCCCGCCCCGCTGGGTCTGGAACTGGGCGTGGCCACTTTCGCCCAGGTCAAACAGGCTCTGAACACGAAAACCCGTCTCACTGACGCAGGCACCAATGCCTACAGTAGCGGCAAGATGCTCAAGGGCGATGGCACCGGGCTGGAAATCGAGGGCTTGAGCGAAATCACCCTGATTTTTTGACAAGAGCGACAAACTGGCGGCGGTGCTGATGACCTTACCCAAGCAGGAAGATATGGGCGACATGCAGAACGGCGTTTTCAGGAAAACCCTCGCCACCCTTTCCGGCAAGTACAAGCTGGTGGAAAAGCGCGTGCCCTTCGTCGGCGACAGCTACGCGAAATTCCGCCAGGGGGAGCATCGTCGAACTGGACGCGCCGCACCTGAGTTTCAACATGAGCCTGCGCTACCTGACCAACGACTTGCAGGCGGCATTCAACCGCCAGTCGGAGGCCGAAAAAGCGGGAAAACAGCGCAAGCAGGCAAGCCAGCTATGAGACCAGCACTTCCCAAGGGTTGAGTATTTCAACGCCGGTTGGCTCGAAGTCGGCCACGTTCCGCGTTACAACCGTCATTCCATGTACCAGCGCCGTTGCCGCTATGAGGGCATCTCGGTCCGAGCGCGGGTCTGGCACATGCAGCTTTGCGCAACGCTGCGCCACTGCAGTATCGACGGCGAGAATGCGGCCGGAGAACGCCGGCAACACATGACCGTCAAGCCAGGTGCGAAGTAGCGCCCCTTGCGATGGGTCGCGCTGCTCGATCAGGAGGATTCCGGTTTCCAGTTCCAGGATGGTAATGGCTGATAAAAACAGGCTTGTTGCCGAAACGCTATCAGCCCATGCCTTGACGTTCTTGTCCGCCTTGCCGGCCTTCGCTTTGCGCAACTCGGAAACGACGTTGGTATCAAGCAAGTACATCAGGACAAGTCCGTCGGGCGATAAAGATCGCCACTCAAGTGTTGCGGCTCGAAATCGATATCCGCGATGCCAGGCATGGCCAGCAATTCGACTATGCTCGTCCGACTGCCAGTGATCTGCTGGTATTCCTCGATGGTCAGCAGCACATGGGCGGGCCGGCCACGATCGGTAATGAACACCGGACCGCTCCTGGCTGCCTTTTTTGCGCGGCTGGCATCCTGATTGAACTCTCTGCTGGAAAGTGTGGTGATAGTCATGCTGCACCTCCTTTTTCGAATGTAGAGATGTTACTACAACAAAATCACACCAGCAATGCAGTCCCATAAAAACAGGCGATGACGGATCATCTTTGCGTTTACCACCAGAACCTGCAAGTATTACGTCTTATCTAAAATTCGAGCCTCACCCGATGAACATTGACGGCACCCCCTACCGCACCATCTGGCCCGCCGAGGATGGCGTGGCGGTTGAAATCATCGACCAGACCCGGCTGCCGCACGAATTCGTAACGGTGCAACTGGAAAACCTGCATGATGCCGCTATTGCCATCAAGAACATGCTGGTGCGCGGCGCCCCGTTGATTGGCGCGACGGCAGCCTACGGCGTGGCGCTGGCCATGAGTGAAAACGCCTCCGATGACGCGCTGGAAGATGCCTGTGTTACTCTCGCCGCCACCCGCCCCACCGCCATCAACCTGCGCTGGGCACTGACGCGCATGCGTGCCTTGCTCTTGCCACTACCGCCCGAGCAACGCGCCCATGCGGCATGGCAGGCCGCTGCCGCGCTCTCCGACGAGGACGTGGAGATCAATCGCGCTATCGGCGAACACGGCCTGAAGCTGATCCGGGACAAACTGGCGGCCAAGGGCGAGCCGGTCAACATCCTCACCCACTGCAACGCCGGATGGCTCGCCACGGTGGACTGGGGCACCGCCCTGGCACCTATCTACGCAGCCTTCGACACCGGCATCCCGGTCCATGTGTGGGTGGACGAAACCCGTCCGCGCAACCAGGGCGCCAGCCTCACCGCCTGGGAGCTCAAGCAGCACGGTGTGCCGCACACAGTGATCGCAGACAATACCGGCGGGCACCTGATGCAGCACGGCATGGTGGACATGGTGATCGTCGGCACTGACCGCACCACCGCCTGCGGCGACGTGTGCAACAAGATCGGCACCTATCTCAAGGCGCTAGCCGCCTTCGACAACCAGGTTCCGTTCTACGTCGCCCTGCCCGGCCCCACCATCGACTGGACGCTGGAAAACGGCGTACGCGACATTCCCATCGAACAGCGCGATGCCGAAGAAGTCACCCACATACGTGGCCGCACCGCGGAGGGCGAAGTGGTGACCGTCACCCTCACCCCACATGACAGCCCGGCAGCCAATTACGCCTTCGACGTCACGCCTGCACGGCTGGTCACCGGCCTGATCACCGAACGGGGCGTCTGCCCAGCATCGCGCAAAGGCTTGCTGGCCTTATATCCGGAGTAAATACGATGAACGAAGCCGAACTTCCTGTGGTGAGCGAAGCCGAGCTACGACGCGCCCTGATCGACACGGCCATTGCGGCGCAACGCGAAGGTTTGAACCGCGGGGCATCGGGCAATCTCAGCGTGCGCTACGGCAACGGATTCCTGATTACCCCCTCGGGCATGGCTGCCACGGAGCAGACGTCAGAAGATGTGGTGTGGATGGCCATGGACGGCAACGCCCGTGGCCAGCGCAAGCCTTCGAGCGAGTGGCGCTTCCACCGCGACCTTTACGTCGCCCGGCCGGAATTCGGCGCCGTGCTGCACGCCCATTCCACCTTCGCCACTACCCTCGCCTGCCTGGGCCGCGACATCCCGCCTTTCCATTACATGATTGCAGCAGCCGGCGGCAAGACCATCCGCTGCGCGCCCTACGCCACTTTCGGCACGCAGGAACTGTCCGACCAGGCCCTGACTGCGATGGCAGGGCGCAAAGCCTGCCTGCTTGGCAATCACGGTTTGCTGGTAGCGGAGTCCGGCCTGGAACGCGCGCTGGCCCTGGCGGTGGAAGTGGAAAACCTGTGCGAGCAATATTGCCGCACCCTGCAAATCAGCACACCAAAACTGCTTTCCGATGCGGAAATGGATGTGGTGCTGGAGAAATTCAAAGACTATGGGCAGAACGCCCAAGCCTGACGCCGTCTTGAATCCTCGAATCAGTCGCGCAACGCGTGATCCCGCTCCAGTTTCTGCAACAAGCCACGTGAGGCGTCTTCCACCATATCCAGCACTTGCTCGAAGCCCTGCGCTCCACCGTAATACGGGTCTGGAACTTCGCGTTCGTTGAAGTTGGTACTGAACTCCAGGAACAGAGTTAGCTTGCGCGCATGCTCGGGCGGACAGATGCTTTTCAGGTTGGCAAGATTGTCACGGTCCATGGCCAGAATGTAATCGAACACATGGAAATCCTGCGGACTCACCTGCCGCCCGCGCAGGGCGGAAAGGTCGTAACCCCTTTTCTCGGCCGCAGCACTGGCCCGGGCGTCCGGCACCGCACCGATGTGGTAGGCATGGGTTCCGGCGGAATCGATGAAAATCTTGTGTTCCAGCCCGGCATTCTTCACAAGGCGACGGAACACACCCTCAGCCGTGGGCGATCTGCATATATTGCCCATACAGATAAATAAAACGCTAGTTTTTTCCATAAATATCAATTAATTATTTACTATACTTAATGTTGTTGTAGAATTTAAGTTCTAATTTAAGCCAACCGAGCGGCTAAATTTATTAACACATTTTAACCGAGACCGATTGTTCCTTAGCAAGAACTGTTGCTAAAGTAGCAGCAATCGTTTTATCCCTTCAAGCGGCGGGTACGAAATGTTCAAATTGCTGCGTTTCTACGCGATAGCAAGCTTTATCAGCATCTTTATTACAGCCGCACTGCTTACATTGTTCTATCGCCAGGTGACCATTCAGTGGATTAGCCAGCTTGCGGAACGGGGCAACCTCGATCTGGCGCAAACTGCACTGAATGCCGTCAAACCCGAGCTAGTCGATTATCTGGGTTCCGCGGCTCCGGAGAGCGCCACGCCGCAATTACCGCCCGCACTTGTGACAAGGATCAAAAACCTGACACGGGAAACCTCCGTGGTCAGGTTGAAAATATATGATCACAACGGCTTGGTCGTCTTCTCGACCAGGGCGGAACAGATCGGAACGAACCAGAGTAGCAATACCGGGTTCAGGTCAGCACTCAACGGCAAGGCAGCCACCAACCTGATTTACCGCGATGCTTTCAATTTTTTCGATCAGGCCTCCGAGGCCGAAAACCTTCTGCAAACATACATCCCGGTGCGTGGAATGCCTGGGCAACCAGTTCTCGGCGTGTTCGAGATTTATACCGATGTAAATGCACTGGTACGCGATAACGCACGGATGTTATTGATTTTCCTGGTGGGTGCCGAGATCATGCTCGCGCTCCTGTATGTCGTTCTGATTCTCGTGGTACGGCGCGCAAGAAATACTATCGAGGCACAGCAGAAAATCATTCAGGAGAGAACGAACGAACTGGAAAAGCTCTCCCGTCGCCTGATGAAAAGCGAGGAAGTGCAAAAAAAGAAAATTGCCACCGACCTGCACGAAGGCTTGGCCCAGACGCTGAGCGCTATAAAGGCCAATGTCGAAAGCAGCCGCCTGCGCATCAATGCCGACGACGAAAACACCAAATCTCTCGAATCCATTGTCCCGGCGATTCAGAGCGCGATTCAGGAAGTCAGGAGCATTGCGACGGAGTTGCGGCCCTCCAGCCTGGATGATCTCGGGCTGATCCCGACACTCAACTGGTTTTGCCGGGAATTTATACGCTTGCATTCGCAGATGCAGATCGAGCGGGAAATCGAGTTACGGGAAGAGGAAATACCTGCATCGCTGAAAATTGTCATTTTCCGCATCATTGAAATGGCATTTGAAAATATCGCACAACACTCACAAACCGACCGGATTGTGCTCGTGCTGCGACTGGATGAGGAGGCGCTTACCCTGGAAATATCCAACACCCCGACGAAGCCATCCTTGCACCCGGACCTCGTCCCTGACCTACAGCTACGTTTTGCCGAAATGCGCGAACGCACAACTTTATCCTATGGGGTGTTCTCGGTCACGCGCAACCAGGCCGGTGGGGTAACACTGCATGCCGCGTGGCCCGGGCGAAACCAGGAAATTGCCGAACAGCGCTAGCAAATCTGAAAATATCCGACTGATTTAAACCAGCAATCCCTTCTCGATCGCATAAGCGGTCAGCATGGATGCATTGTGCAAGTCGAGTTTTTTCATCAGGTTTGAGCGGTGCTTTTCCACCGTCTTGACGCTCAGGCAGTAATAATCGGCGATGTATTTATTCGGGTGACCTTCGGCCACCAGTTTCAGCACTTCCCGTTCCCGATGCGTCAGCGTATCCCACGGACTCGATGCTGTTGTGGCATTTCCCGTACCCAGATAGCCGTTTATCACTTTCGCTGAAATGTCAGGACTCAGGTAAGTCTTGCCGTTCAGCACGCTGCGGATTGCCACGCGCAATTCATCGTGTGTCGCATCCTTGAGAATATAGCCATTGGCGCCCGCGCGCAGGCTTTCATGGATGTATTCGTCGGCCTTGTGGATGGTCAGCACCAGCACCCGCGTTTCCGGATAGCGCCGCTTGATGTCGCGTATAGCTTCGATGCCGTTCATGCCCGGCATGGTCAGATCCATCAGCACCAGGTGCGGCAAGAGCGCGCCTACTGCCTGAATGGCATCGCGCCCATTGTCCGCCTCGCCGACAATCTCGACATCCGGGTCCTGCGACAGCAGCGCCCGCAAGCCTGCCCGCAGCAACGTGTGGTCTTCTACAATCAACAGGCGATATTTTTTATTCATGCTCCCCTCCAACCCGTGCCGGGCTTAATCCTGGTCAAGACTAACACTATGGATTCAAGTCTTCTCTGGGTAAAATAGTGTATAGGTTTATACAGTATTGACGGTATTTTCCTCCAAGGGAAAATACTTGCTTGCCCTGTACTTTCATCCTATAAAACTCAGTTAACCACGGAGTTCACGGAGAACACGTATTAAAAACAATAGATTGCATAATGTTGGGCAATAACCCGTTGGGTGAGAACACAAAAGACCGCAAACGGCCTTTCTCTGTGTCTCCGTGCCCTCCGTGGTTATCGAACTAAGGTTTTTAAGTTCATTCAGGAACATCCCCGACCGGAAGTGTGAAATAGAATTCAGCACCGAATTCCCTCTGTGCATCCACCCATATCCGGCCGCCGTGGTTTTCGATAGAGGTACGGCAAATTGCCAGGCCCAGGCCGAGTCCTTCCTGTTTCGATGTCTGGTACGGATTGAATATCCCCGCCATCTCCGAAGGCGAAATTCCCCTGCCGCTATCGCTTATCGTCACCATGACCATGCCGGACTCAGCGGCATGGCTGGTTATGGCCCGCAGTTCGCGCTGCGGGCAGGAATGCATCGCTTCGATGGCATTCTTGTATAGGTTGAACAGCACCTGCTCGATTTCCACCCTGCATGCCATCACGGGAGGCACGGGGAATAAAGTCATGGTGACGGAGATGCCCGAGCGCTTGATGTCGTCTTCCAGGTGATCCATGACTTCCCTGACCAATAAATTAATATCGATCAAGGTGCGTTCATGGCCCTGCTTCCTCACCAGATTCTTGAGATGGTTGATGATCTTGCCGGCCCGGTCGGCCTGTTTATGGGCAAGTTGCACAGCCATGTGGAGCTTTTCCCTGTCCCAGTCATTTGCATCCATGCGGCGCAGGCAGCCATCCAGATAATTGTTGCATGCAGACAAGGGCTGGCTCAGTTCGTGGGCCAGGCCCGAAGCCATTTCCGCAGCAACATTGAGACGCCCGGCATGCTCCATCTTCGCGCGCATCAGCTCCAGGAGCTTGTGCTCGGTGATGTCAATGACCACCCCCTGAATCGCAATCAACGCTCCGCTGCCATCCAGGATCGGCGAATTACGCTGCTGCATCCATCTTGTCTCGCCTGATTTGTGAATGATCTGGAATTCATAAATCGGCAGAATCTCTCCAGCGACAAGTTTGGCCCACTGCGCTTCAAAATAGGCATGCCAATCCGGGTGGATAAGGCGTCGTATCAGGAGCGGAGCGCGGTAGAACTCTTCCGGCGCGTAGCCGCACAACTTGACCGAGGCCGGGCTCACATATTCATAGCGCCCATCCGGCAGGGACATGCGGTAGAGCATGTCGGTCGAATTTTCGGCCAGGAAGCGGAAATGCTCCTCACTTGCTTGCAACATTCTTTCGATTTTCCTGCGCCGGTCTTCACGTGCAAAATTATCCAGAGCCAGGGAAATGTCCCGCGCAAGGTCAGAAAGCAGATTCACCAGATTCAGGTCGAAATAATTTGCCTCATCAGCATATAGGGACAAGGCCCCGACCGCCCGGCCTTCAAGCCTCAAGGGGTATGAAGCATTAGCCAGGAGCCCATGTTTTTTAGCGTTCTCATGCCAGGGACGGGTGCTGGGATCGTTAATAAAATCATTACAGATGGATTCCCTGTCGTCTCGCACAGACTTGCCGGTGGGGCCGTATCCTTCAGGTTTGTCGGCATCGATAGCAACTTGAATGCCATCAAGATATTCACTCGCCTCGCCGCTGAAGGCAGCAACCTTTAGCGTACGTGTTTCGTCATCCACCAGGCCGATCCAGGCCAGCTTGAACTGGCCATACTTGACGGCGATGCGGCAAATTTCCTGGAACAGCCTGTCCCGGTCCTTGATCAGCACGATAGCCTCGTTGGCCCGGCTTATTGCCAAATAGAAGTTATTGAGGCGATGAATCCAGCGCTCTGACAGTTTGCGCTCCGTGATATCTCGGGCAATGCCCTGCAGATAGCGGGCGCCACTCACTTCGATCATGCGTGCACTGGTTTCCACCGGGAATGTGCTGCCGTCTTTGCGCTGGTAAACCCCCTCTATGATCAACGCCCCATCGCGCCTCAATTTCTCATACTCGTCTGGAATTTTCGGCCTGACGTGCGGGGCATACAGATCCAAAATGCGTTTTTGCAGCAACTCTTCCCGGCTATAGCCCAGAGCTTGCTGCGCTCTTTCATTGGCCTCGACAATCTCTCCCATCTCGTTGGCGACGATGATCATGTCGTTGGCGTAGCGGGTCAGGTACTCGAAATGCTTGAGCAGCAATTCACGCTCCAGCGCGGCATCATGCTGCGCCTTGAGTTGCCTTTGCCGCGCATGTATGCCCTGCAGCCAGACAAAGAAAAAAAAGCCGCCGAATATGGCAAAAGCAAAGCCCAGGCTTGCTGCCACTTCCTTGATTTGCTTGATCGGGGAAAAAATCTCGTCCTTATCCACTTTGGCAACCATGAACCAGGCAGTGCCCGGCACCTGGCGCATCGCGGCAACCACGGGAACACCCCGATAATCGACACCACCCTTGGTGCCGGTCTCCCCGCGAATGCCCATTGCTGTCGGCAGGTTCATCATCTTCACAGGGATACGCAACGATAATGCCGCCCCCTTCCTGTGACGCAATTCGTTGAGGAATAACACCTCGTCGCCATCCCGCCGGGCCAGCAACGTTTCGGCACTAGGGCTTGGGCCGGGCCAGGACTGGATCAGCGGATAAAGAAAATCATTTGGATCGATATGCAGCAATACAGCGCCTACGACAAGGCCGCTCTTTTCGTTGGACACAATCAGCGGGGCCGCCAGGGAAATAGTGACAGCCTGGCTGCCATTTCCCTTTTTGTGAAAATCAGACAAAAGCGGCTTCCGGCTATTCATTGCCGCCAGCGCCAGTTTCACGTCGCCCCCATCCAGCATATTGGTATTGCCGGTTGTAATTCTGACCCTGGCTTGCCGATCAAGCAGTGAAGCCGATGCATAGCCTTGAGTCAGCTGCAGGCCAGACAGCTCGCGCAAAAAGCCATGTTCTCGTTCGCCTGAATGTCCGCCTTGTTGCAGCCAACCCTCGAACTCGGGTGCCAGGAACCCGCTGTTTGAAAAAGTCGCGGCCTGCTTTAGGTGCCCTTCCTGCCAGGAGACAATTTGCCCGACCTTCAAGTCGGCAATGGATCCAAGGTCATCGATCTTTTCAAACTCGATCAGGTTTTCGATCTTGTGAAAAGCCTGAAAGGTGGCAAGCGCCACGAAACAGGCAAACACAACATACGCCAGTAGCGGGATGTAGGGAGTGAGTTTTCTCCGGATTGCGGATGGCAACACGATCATCTGCAGGTCTCTCGGCAATCATGCAGCAAGGTCAAGGGGGAAAGAAAGCAGCCTGATACTACATGCTTTTCAGACCCGGAATAAATAAAAACACCAAGCATAAGGAGGTAATCCACCCATGGAATAACTGCCAGGAAGTCATAGTATTACAAGGAAGAGAAGTGCGTCGAGCAGGGAGTGCGGTCATGGAAAAAGAGACGTTTGACGGAGATGGCTTTCTGACTGATCCGGGCATCTGGAATGAAGACCTGGCGCAGCGCATCTCATCGGAAGAAGGCGTGGGCGAGTTGAACGACGAACATTGGGCAATTATTCGCTTCCTGCGCGAGAATTACCTCGAAGGCGGCCTGCCGGCAGTCAGCCATGTCTGCCATACCAACCATTTCGAGCACCTCTGCCTCCCCAGGCTGTTCCTGAGCGTGAAGGCAGCCTGGCGCATTGCCGGATTGCCCAATCCGGGTGAAGAAGCCAGGGCATACATGTAATCACGGCGACCAGCTAAAAGCGCGGGCAAAATGAAATACACAGTTTGCCGTAATGCATTCCTGCGCTGGCTTGCCTACAATTTTCTCTTGCGATAATCATTTATTGAAAGGAGTTCTGCCATGCATTTTCATTCCTTATTCAGGGGCATTATATTTGCCCTGTCTATCGCATTATCTTCGACATGTGTTGCGGCAGACGCCCCCTACGCCAAAATCACTTTCCCGTCCGATGGCGCAAAACTGGGCGCCATGTCCCAGAACCGCATTGACTACGAAGTCGTTCCCGGTCCGCAGGGCGACCATATTCATCTATACGTGGACAACAAGGAAGCCGTCATCCTGCGCAAACTTTCCGGTAGCCACGAGCTTGATCCCTTGCCGCAAGGAGCCCACACGCTGTGCATCAAGGTGGTGAACAAGGCGCATGTGCCGATCGGCGTGGAGCAATGCGTCAAGGTAAGCGTGGAATAAAAACGTGGACCTCCAGAATCTGGGATATGCCCTGACCCAGGTGGTGCATAACTTTGGCGCCAGCGCCGTCTTGGGGGGAGCGGTTGCATCCCTGTGGCTGGCGCCGCGCGCGGAACTGCATCGTTGCATGGCATGGCTGGTGCTATCGGGATGGGCGGCCCAGATAGCGAGCGGCGCGACTTTCGGCGCGATCAGTTTTTATTATTACGGGCAGTTTCCGGACCTCAGCACTGTTGCAATGGTCGCGCTGGCGATCAAGGTGGCATGCGCAGTTTCCGGCTTCGCACTGGCCGCCTTTTATCTGCGGTATGGCGCCAGCCGGCCCGAATCATGGCACCGTAGCGTCTGGCTGATACTAACTATCCTTGCCGCCACGGCACTGACGGCAGCAGCCTTTTTACGCTGGTTTTCCTGAGGATGCGAATAATGAAAATCCAGATCGTTTTTTACAGCATGTACGGACACGTTCACCTCATGGCAGAAGCCGTTGCAGCAGGTGCTGGCATGATAGATGGCGCCGAGGTCAGCCTGTGGCGCGTACCGGAACTGGTACCAGAGGACAAGCTCAAAGCCAGCGGCGCCGAGGCGGCACAATCCGCCTTTTCCCGTGTACCGCTGATTGCTCCAGCGCAACTGGCGGAAGCGGATGCCATCATTTTCGGCACGCCGACCCGCTTCGGCAACATGGCCGCTCAGATGCGCAACTTCCTCGACCAGACCGGCAAGTTGTGGCTGAATGGCAGTTTGATCGGCAAGGTGGGTAGCGTATTCACCAGCACGGCAACCCAGCATGGCGGCCAGGAGAGCACCATTCTCGGCTTCCACACCACCCTGTTACACCACGGCATGGTGATCGTCGGGCTGCCCTATAGCGAGCAGCGGCAAATGACCATGAGCGAAATCAGCGGCGGCTCCCCCTATGGCGCCAGCACCATTGCCGGCCCCGACGGCAGCCGCAAGCCAAGCGAAAACGAACTGGCGATGGCCCGTTTCCAAGGGCATCACGTGGCACAAATTACTGCTGCACTATTGCGGGGACGAATTTCTGGCCCCTGAGTGCCAGCAAATTCTCTCCCCCAACCAGTGGCCCTGCAACAAAACACGACGGGCAAAACAGAATCAACTCATAACCCCACTTTTTGCGCCACGATACCGCGCTGGCTGACCCGCTCCAGCACCACATTCGAGCTGATGACATCAGGGTTATAGGCGACTTCCATCATATGGGGATGACGCGGGCTGAAATGGGCAGACATCACGCCGTCCATGTCTCCAATCTCGGATTCCAACTGGCTACGCTCGGTCCACGGGAGTTCTGGTTGTAAATGAATCATAAAATCCACGATGCTCATGATATTTCTCCTTGCATCAAGATGTGGCGACGCTTTCTGCACTGGCCGTCACATTGTCTATCCTGCTTCACGGCTGAAACCATCAAATCCAGGCATCAACTAGAACAGGGCCGCCAACATATGTTAGGCATCTTTCGCTTCAATATGTTCCCGGATCGGCTCCCGAATAAATCCATTCGCTAACAGGCTTCAGCACCCCCCTCGACGGGGAACCTGGGCACAGAAGGCAATACCAATGCGGAACAAACATTGACATTGAACTATCTAATGACTTATTAGCCAGCTATTGATTTACATTTTTACAATGGCGTTAACTGGATGTTATTCAGGTATATATGCCATTACAGAAATCCATGGCAAGGTACGGACAAGTGGCAAAGTTGAATTCCTTCCTGATAGTCGCTTTAGCTGCCATCATCCTGCTTCCCGGTTGCGGAAGCGTGGGGCCGGTGCGTACCCTGAAAGCCCAGGGCCGCCTCGACCATCTCCATGACAAAATCTCCAGTTCCCACATTTCGCTGAAGGCTGAAGATGGCCTATATGAGATCGCACCACGTATTTTCGTCGGTCGGGAAGTCAATCCCGCGCACGTCACGCTTTTACTCAACCTGGTGGATAAAGCCAGGGTCAGAGCAGTTCTTTTTTACGGCGAACTGGTTTCCACTCCGGACATCCTGTTCTGCTCCAACATGGAGTGCTACCGCAAGTACGGCGGGATCGGACTGGGCTACACTCACGGCAATACCATCCTTATTTCCCCCTACGGCTGGCGGGCCGCCATCGTGAGCCATGAGCTTTCTCATGCCGAACTGGCTGTACGACTGGGCGGCTTGGCGGAAGTCATGGACCGGGTACCACAATGGTTCGACGAAGGCACGGCGGTGATGGTCAGCATGGCCCATGAATTCTCCGATGAAGCATGGGATGAGGCCTGCCGCAAACGGGAAGACTCGCCCCGGCTGAGCGAACTCGAAAGCATTGCTGGCTGGGATAGTGTCACCGGCCTGAATGGCATCAACATGCAGCTCTCCTATGGCACGGCCAGGCAGGAAGTCGCGCGCTGGTATTCCACGGTCGGTCGAAAAGGCCTAGAACAACTGATCCAGTCCCTGAAGGCCAAACAGAACTTTCACCTTGCCTACCAAAACGTAGAGAACTCCGCCATCGTTCTTCTGTCCGCCAAAGACTAAGGCCTTGTAATCCCGGAAAAAGCGGACAAGTCTATCCCGGAACTTTCACCCATTTACTGAATCCCAGTAATTACCTGACCAGTATAGTCAGGTAATTGGTAGTTCCCATAAAACGGATAAACATTATCCGTTTCAATCGGTTGAGATGGAGATCATCATGAAAAACAAATTACTTCCGACTTTGGCATCATTGATTATCGGAATAGCAACATTTGCTGGAAATGCCGCCTATGCCGATACGACTTCGGGCATGTACTCGCAGACACCGTCCAAGTGGTGTTCAAGCGAGGCGCCAAACGCTTTCGAGCCGCATTGTGCCGGCAATATTATGGAACGTGAAGGGAAAGCAGCCTACGGTGAGCCCCGCACGGATAAAATGGCACCTGCCGAAGCACGCCCTCAATTTTGTTCACATGAGGGGCAGAATGCTTTCGAGCCGAACTGCTGACGATATCTGCGAATAACCAAGCAGGCTTTTATTTCGTTAAGCTGGCCTGTGAAGGCGTGATCTACACCGAAAATCGTTAGCCTCTACTTTTGCTGCAGGTTTTCGATGTTCGGTGTGCATCACAGTGCGGTAACGTCAGTTATTTCCAGGGCTATACCGCAACGCGACATTTCCATGGGCCGAAATACTACGCACCACCTTCTGAATTACAGCATCGCTCCGCTGAGAATATGCACTTCCCCCTACAGCCGTCATGACAATTTCGCCTTAAAGTTGAAGTCTCCTACCGAAGCTTCATCACCGGAGCCAGCAAATGGCACAGCCTGTATCGCGGCAAAACAACGCGGCGCAAAACCCTCTCAGGAAAAAACTGGGCCGTGCCATCGAGCAAACGCTGTACCAGTGGGTAGAAGCGATTAACGCGATCAAGAGCCCGATTTTCATCCATGACCAGGAATTCCGCATCGTGCATGCCAACCACGCCTATGCGGTGTGCGCCGGCATACCTGTCGCCAAATTCATCGGCAAGCCTTACTGGGAGGTTTTCCCCAGGGGAAAAGGTCCTTTACCGGGCTGTCTAGTAACTTACAACGATCCGGAAACCGCACAAGGCAAGGACGAATTCGCCACCCGGCAGGGAAAAGTATATTTGTCGCGTTCCTTTGCCATTCGCAACAGGCACGGAGAATATCTTCACTCCGTCCACATCCTGGAAGACATCACCGGGCGCCGCGAGGCGGAGGAACAGCAACGGGTTGCCGCGCAGGTGTTCAACTCCGCAGCCGAATGTATCATGATCCTCGATGGTAAAAAAACGGTGATCGACGTTAATCTTGCCTACACCGTGGCAACCGGCTATGCCCAGCAAGAGGTAATCGGGCACAAGCCATGGCTGGTCGAGGCGTTGCCGGACAAAGCATTCTTCGATCCCATCTGGAAAACACTTCGGGAGAGCGACCACTGGCGCGGAGAAACGCGCAAGAGTCGCAAGAACGGCGAATTTTACCCAGCCCTGCTGAATGCCAGCGTGGTGCGCGACGCACGGGGAAAAGCCAGCCATTACATCCTGATGTTCAGCGATATTTCAGATCTCAAGGCCACCCAGGAACATTTCGAATTCCTTGCCAATCATGACCGCCTGACGGGCCTGCCCAACCGCAACCTATTCTACGACCGCCTCCAGCACGGTCTGGACAAAGCCATGCGAAGCAAGGGCAAGCTTGCGGTGATGTTCATCGACCTGGACAATTTCAAGACCATCAACGATACCCTGGGCCACGAAATGGGCGACCTGGTGCTGACCCAGACCGCCGAGCGCCTGTGCGCCTGCACACGCAAGGAGGACACCATCACACGCCTGGGCGGCGATGAATTCACCGTACTGGCAGAAGACCTGCATGATCCGGTCGGCGTGGTGTCAGCCACCGCGAGCCGGATCATCGACATGCTGTCCCAGCCCTTCCATTTCGACGGTCATGAGGCGCTGGTCAGCGCCAGCGTGGGCATCGCCCTGTTTCCGGATAACGGCCCGGACTTCCAGAGCCTGCTCAAGAATGCCGATGCGGCCATGTATCAGGCCAAGCAGATGGGAAAAAACAATTACCAGTTCTTCACGGCAGACATGAACGTCAGGGCCAAGCTAAGAGCGAGGCTGGAGAAGGATTTGCGCCAGGCGCTCGGGAACGACGAACTGTTCCTTGCCTATCAGCCGCAAATCGAGCTGGAATCGGGACGCATCATCGGCCTGGAAGCACTGTTGAGGTGGCGCCACCCGCAATTGGGGCTGATCCTCCCGCAGCAGTTCATCCCGGTAGCAGAAGCCAGCGGCTTGATTCTTTCCATCGGCGATTGGGTCATGAACGCAGCATGCAGCCAAATCGCGGAATGGTCAAAGCGGGGAATGAATGGCTTCCGCGTTGCGGTCAATCTTTCTGCACGGCAGTTTCGCCACAATCATCTGGCTGAATCCATCCGCGACATCATCACGGAAAAAAATGCCGACCCCACGCTTCTGGAAATCGAACTGACGGAAAGCGCCATGATGGACGACACCGATCAGACCAACCGCACCCTGCATCAACTGAAATATCTGGGAATCCACATTGCGATCGACGATTTTGGCATGGGCTACTCCTCCCTCAATTATCTCAAGCGCTTTCCTATCGACTCCCTGAAAATAGACAGCAATTTCATCCGCGAAATCGCCTCCAGCGAGGACGATGCCGCCATCGCAAGCGCGATCATCTCCATGGGACACAGCATGCAGCTCAAGGTCATTGCCGAGGGTGTGGAAACCCAGGAACAGATGGGTTTCCTGAAAGCGCATGACTGCGATGCCGTGCAGGGTTTTTTCATGAGCCACCCCATGCAGGCGGAGAAAATAACCGCCATACTCGGTGTCGACCCAGACTGTTTTTCGTCCATGAGCGAAGAGAGATAGAACGCCTGTCGAGTTTTTACAACGGCTTGTAGCATGGATGAAGTGAAGCGGAATCCGGGGCCGCCACCTGATAGTGGAGACGATGCGATGCAAGCAAAGAAAAGTAACCTGCTTTCCGTCCGCCCCCGACACCTAATCAACCCGCGCTAAGCAAGACTACACCATCATCAAAGAAAACGTCCCATGGCCACGACCATGGGGCATCCCAATTTCACACTAGCCTGAACCTTACTGCCATTCATCCGCGCCCACGTCGGGCGGATTCGAGCGTGCCTGTCCATCGACATCGGTAGCCGGCGTCACGCCCATGGTCTGTGCGCCTCGATCGATGGCAGCAAATTCAAAGCGGTTAATGCGCATGACCGCAATTTCACTCGCGGCAAGCTGGAGAAGCGCATGCAGCAGATCGACCATTGCATTGAGCGTTATCTGACAGCACTGGATACCGCCGATCGCCAGCAGCCCGATGTTGCCGAAGCAAGAACAGCCCGACTCAAAGAGAAGATGGAAACGCTGAAGAGTCAGATGGAGAATCTGAAGCAGCTACAGACGCAGTTAGAGCAGACACCTGCTGGGCAGATCTCTCTGACTGATCCTGATGCCCGCGCCATGGCGACCAGTACCAGCCGAGGTCTTGTTGGTTACAATGTTCAGACGGCCGTGGACACCAAGTACCATCTCATTGTGGCACACGAAGTGACCAATATCGGGAGCGACCGCAGCCAATTGGCAAAGATGGCCAAGCAGGCAAAAGCTGCCATGGAAGCATCGGACCTTGAGGTCATTGCAGATCGCGGTTACTTCAAAGGTGAAGAAATTCTTGCCTGCGAGGAAGCGGGCATCACACCGTTTGTTTCCAAGCCGATGACCTCCGGTGCCAAAGCAGAAGGCCGCTTTGATAAAGAAGACTTTGTCTTTGAACCGGAGTCCGGCGAATACAAATGTCCCGGCGGTAGCCGTCTAATTTGGCGTTTCTCAACCATTGAGCGCGGCGCGCTTATCCATAAATATTGGAGTTCCGATTGTCCGCGATGCTTGATCAAAGAAAAATGTACGACCGGCCAAAACAGGCGTGTCACTCGCTGGGAACATGAGGCAACGCTGGCGGCAATGCAGAAACGTCTCGACACGAAACCCGAAGTAATGCGAACCCGACGGCAGACCGTAGAACATCCATTCGGTACATTGAAGGACTGGATGGGTGCGACACATTTCCTGACCAAAACGCTAGAACGGGTCAGCACCGAGATGAGCTTGCATGTACTCGCCTACAATTTGAAACGGGTGATGAAAATCTTGGGAGTTGGTGCTCTGATGGCGGCAATTCTGGCCTAGAGGGGCCTTTTGATCTTCGCGATTCCCAACTCCGATCGCAGATTCTGGAAATCAGCGGTAATAATTCCTGATACCACTAGCTCTAAACCACCATTTCTACGCGTTTTCACACAGCCTCGCCGGAGCGCGGCCCGAGGCCACCACCGGCATGTAGCTGGTATGGAAGCCTAGCGACAAATTGCTCCCGTCTGCCGGCAGGCCAGGTATGGAATCCTTGGTGGCATCCTCCTCCAGCAGCCAGCGGAAGCCGGTAACCGGCGCACCGTCGGAGCCGGTTACCTGGACGTTGACCGGATCCGCCGCCAACTGCGGGCTCAATGCGGCAAATAGCGCTGCGATGGCAAGATGTATCTTGCTGCGTGAAAACTGGCTCTTGCTTGTGGCAGAGGATTTCATGTCGTGTCCCCAGGTTATGAATTAGGATTAAGTTCAGCCAAAAATGGGCATGCTTGGCCCAGTAAAAAATGCGGGGTAGGAAGTGGCTCTTAGTCCATCACTGGCAACCCGCTTGCCTCTTTCCAGTGCGACTTCTCGCGTGCCCGTATGCGCGCATTCTGCTGGGATACACATTAGCCTCAAGGTGGCGAATACGCCCTGGGCGCAAAACTGTAATCAACCCTATCGTCCCTACAGTATTCAGGGGTAATGAAAAACCATGAAGGAGTGCGGGGTAAATCATGGAGACACACCGTAGGTGTAGGCCGAAAAGCCGACCTACAGGGCCTCGACCGTGGGAACAAATTCGCTCCCACGGGATGGCGCCTCTATCCCTCTTCACTTCATCGGCATCGCACCCTTCATGAAGCCCATTTCGACGGTGATGGTGTCGCCGTTCCTGATATCCTTGAGTGATGGCGGCGGGAAATGCAATGCCATTTCCGCCGGTCCGGTTTTCAGCATGAGGGTGCCCTTGGCATGGTCGATCTTGTCGACGGTGCCGGTCATCTTGTGCTTGCCCATCATCATGGATTCGCCCTTCATTTTGTCCATCCCTATCTCGGGCTTGCCATAATCCGCTGCCTGGACAGAAACGGAGAGAATTGCGGCCAGTAAACAACTAGCCAGGATTAACTGAAATTTACTCATGCTTGATCTCCTTATTGCAGTAAAATCCCGCTACTGGCGGGAACCGGAATTAGCCCACCAGGCGGGCCTTGCTCCACCTTGTCCGAAATGAACCAGGTATGAGTTCAACTCCTGAAAACGCCGCTGAATCCGGCGCCAGGTTCATGGAACAATCCACTCGCTCACCGGCATCAGCATGCTCTCGCCCTCGCCCTCGTCTGGAAACCTGGCCACATAACTGCCACGGGATGCAAAACGCTGCCCCGGACCAAGTGTGAGACGGGGGTAAATGGCTGACGACAGGGATTGTTCCGTCATTTGCTCCACACGTTCGATGAAATAGTCGCGCGAGAAATTTTCCCCCATGCTGGAGAGCGCATCACCGGCGACGGTGACTGCAAAATAGGTGCTAGACTGGATACGCTCGTCCAGTAGTGGAATGTTTCTGGCTTCGAGCCAGAGTTTCATGCGCGGCAGACGTTGCACCCGACGCTCCGTCAGTTCGAACGGGTAAATCAGGCGCATCCTGTTCAGCCAGCCATCGAACATCAGGATATTGCAAGGGCGAGTGATCAGGCTACCTGACAGATATACGTTATCCATGCCTGGCGGTGCATCTCCCTGGCCATGCAGACCTATGATGTCATCATCCCTGAGCCAGAGAACCAGCACGCCCGGCTGGGCTTCCTTGAGCATTAGCGTCCAGAATACGTCTGTCACAGGATGTTGGCCTGTCACTGGGCGGTCGATCACGGCATCGATGCCATGGCGTTGCAAGGCCGCTCGCAGTGTCTGAGCCGGCACGCGGCCGATCGGATCATCACGGAATACCTGCACGATACGGCCGGCATATCGACTCCCGGACAAGTGTTTTGCCAACACATCGGCTTCCAGCGCCGTCCCGCGCGAAAAGTAAAGCGATGCATAATCCGATCCCGAAATCACAGGGTAGTCGACATTGGGAAACAGGCAGGGAAGTTCAACCTGTTCGCAGAATTCATGTACCGGGCGCCAGTTGCCTGTGCCGATTCCGCTAAGCATGGCGAATACTGGCTGTTTATTGTAATGAGACTCCAGCTGGGCGGCCCAGGTTTCAGGGGCGCCTTCGAGTTTCCAGACATGCAACACCCAGGTGCGGTAGGAACGGTACATCCGTTCGCGGCCGATCGCCTTGCGTTTGCCCTCCCCGCGCGTACCTGCGTTCTTGGTGGCGAAAAAAGCCTCCATGACATCCAGCATGGCTTTTGACCGCAAAGGATCGACCTCGGGCGTGACGACAGTGGCGAAATGAATTTCACTCCCGCTTACACCAAGCGCGCTCGCTTGCGACAGGCTTCGCAGGTATGCAGCAAGTTGCACCACGTCCGCATCGCTCATGTCGAAACGCGGCATCAGCTCGTCCAGAACGCGTCCAGAGGGGGCGATGCCCTCGCGCAGCGCGCGTGCCAGCGTCTCAACGGTATAGGGTGGATCTGCCTGTGCGCCGTCAGCCAGCACACTGGCCCGTTCTGTGGCGGGCGCATCTGGCCGGGAAAAAAGCAGGCCCCCGGCAATCGGGCGTATGGTTTTCTGCCCTTCGCCTACCCCCAGCCCGCTGCGGCGATGGCACTTGACGCAAGCCGCGTCAGAACCACCCAACTCGGCTCCATTGCGCAGCACGCCACGCAAGACGGCACCCGATGGGAGAAGCCCTTCGCGGTAGATGTGCATACCGGCATCCTGCCCGGCGGACGAATCGGCAGCGATAGCGGCATTTTCCGCCAGCATTACGAGCAGGGTAAGGAGCAGCCTAAATATCTTTTTTGCGCATGACATGCTGCGTGCCTCATCTGGACGCAAGCTGGCGGTATTCCTTGATGATATCCGGCGCGCTGGCGAACCCGTCAAGCCTTACCCATGGTTTGTCAGCCCCGCCCGCCCGGATGAAGGTGGCGGGCGCGTGATTCATCTTGTCACCGCGAAAGGTTTCAAATGCCCGCTGCACCGCGATGCTGTTTTCCGCGCTGCCGGTGAGCATTTTCCATTGCGGCCCGGCGTGATACTTGCCGGCATATTCACGAAGTTTTGCCGGGGTATCGTTTTCCGGATCGATGGAAATCGAGATCATGTGCACCTTGTTGCTTTCCGGGCCAAGCTGGTTCTGAACATGGTGAAAAGTGGCGCTCATCACCGGACAGATCGCGGTGCAGGTGGTGTAAATAAAATTCAGCATGACGGGTTCGTTGCCACCTAGTCCATCGCGCAGGGAAACCGCTGTGCCGTTCATGTCCACCAGCTTGAGGTCAGGTATGGTGTAGGTGGAAACAGAGCGCGTATAGGCGCCGCGCATGGCTCCCCCCCCCTGACCATGGTGGGCATGGTGATCGTGCTCGCCGGCAGTAGCCAAGCCCGCGACCAGCGCCAGTCCGAGGGACAGCGCGCCAATCGCGACCACACCCGATACCCAGCGCGCCAGGGAATCCGCGTCCAGGGCATCGCTCCGCATGTTGTTTTCCGTATTCATTCAGTTTCTCCCTTCAGTTGGTTGTTGAATTCTAAAAATACGCTTGCGACCCTTCACTTGCCCTACTGCACCGTCACCCGCACATAGGCGGCGCTGGCCGGCGCCAGCCCGAGCGTGTCCTTCACCTTGTAGCGGAAGGTCTCGGTTCCGACGAAGCCGGCCTTGGGACGGTAGGAAATGATCCCATCTGCATTGGCCGCGGCCCAGCCACCCATGTTGGGCGTGGTGGTCAGGAATACCGATCCCGGGTTGATCGCGTTGTTCGGGTCGATGGCGGTGTCGGGATCGGTATCGTTGGCCAGCACGTTGACGACCACCGCCGGATAGCTCACGCCATCCGTGCGGAGCGGCGCAATAGCAGCGTCGTCCGCCAGCAGCGGCGGCTGATTGCCGGATGGCGGCGGCGCCGACGTGGCCGAGGCAACTGTGACCCGCACGTAGGCCGCCGGGGTCGAGACCAGCCCGAGCGTGTCCCTCACCTTGTAACGGAAGGTTTCGGTCCCGGCGAAGCCGGCCTTGGGACGGTAGGAAATGGTCCCATCTGCATTGGCCGCGGCCCAGCCACCCATGTTGGGCGTGGTAGTCAGGAATGCCGATCCCGGGTTGATCGCGTTGTTCGGGTCGATGGCGGTGTCGGGATCGGCATCGTTGGCCAGCACGTTGACGACCACCGCCGGGTAGGCCACGCCGGTCACGCGGTGCGGCGCCGCGGGCGCGTCGTCGGCGGTGACGGGCGGCTGGTTGGCGCTGACTCCGATTGACACCGTGACGGTGTTGCCGAGCGAACCAATGCTGTCCTGGGCCTGGTAGGTGAAGCTCGCGACCCCGGTGAATCCGGCAATCGGCGTGTAGGCGAAGCTGCCGTCGGCGTTCAGGGTGAGTGTGCCGCTGGCCGGCGGGTTTGCCGGCACCGCCGTCATCAGGTTACCTTCCGGATCGGTATCGTTGCCCAGCACGCCGGGCGCGGCCACATTCAGCGCGCCGCCAGCGATCATGGCGTAATTGTCATTCGCCGCCACGGGCGGACGGTTGGTGGCCACGAGCAGCAAGTCGTGGGCGGCCCGTGCCTGGACCAGGCCGTTGCCGTAGCTATTGTCCGGGCCGGCCACGCCCAAATCCAGCGCGCCCTGGATCAGGGCAGCCTCGAGTTCAGGCACGCTGACGTTGGGGAATGCCTCGGCCAGGAGCACCATTGCGCCAGCGGTGTGCGGCGCGGCGTAGGAGGTGCCGGACACCACTGCGTAGACCGGCATGCCGCCGAAGGAAAGGTCCGCGGTATTGATGTTGACGCCGGGCGCCACCGTCTTCGGGTAGATGCTGGCATCGCATGCGGACTGTCCACGGCTGCTGAAGCTGGCGATGGTGTTGGTTGAATCTACCGCCCCGGCGCTGAAACTGGCCACGTTGTTGGCAGGGCTGACGCTGGTCAGCGGCGCCGGGCCGTCGTTGCCGCCGGCAAAGATCACGGCGATGGCGGCGGCCTTGAGGTGTTCGATGTCGAGGTTGAATTCGGCGATACAGCCGGCGCTGGAGGCGAATCCCCACGAAGCGTTGACCACATCCGGGGAGTCCAGCGTGACCGGGTTGCCGTCTGGATCGAGCAGCCACTGGAAAGCGAGATGGATGTCGCTGTAGGTTGCCTGGCCGGCATCGCTGAATAGCTTCACCGCCGCCCACTTGGCGTCCGGCGCCATGCCGATGGCCGTGCCGCCGATCGAACCGCCCACCATGATGCCCATGGTCTGGGTACCGTGGCCGTTCATGTCATGGGGCATCGCGTGCTCGCCATGCGGGTCATACCAGCTGTTGGCACCGCCGCGCCATTTGGTCGCCAGGTCGGGATGGCTGGCGTCCACACCGGTATCCATGCTGGCCACCACGATGCCGGTCCCAGTATGGCCCAGCGCCCACAGGTCGGGCGCCTGCACCGAGGCAAGGTTCCATTCCGGCTGCGCCGTCGTGCCGTAAGTCACTGCGGGCGCCTGCAGGACATGGTCAAGCGTGATGCTCTTGATGCCGGGCGTGGCCGCCAGTTCACGGATCGCATCGGCGCTCACCTTTACCGCGATGCCGTTGATCGCCCACAGCTCGCGCACTTGCCTGCCGCCCCGGTTTTCCAGGAAACGCCGGTACGGCACTTGCGTCTGCGCGGCCACGCGTTTCAGGGCGCGGACATGCTCCGAGTTTCGCCGGTTGCGGTCCCGGACGCGGTAGAGCAAGGGATTCACCTGGATGGCCAACTTGACGATGACCGAAATCTCATCGCTGGGCAGGCGTGCATTCAGCTCGGCCTCCAGTTCCGGTTCCAACACCGCAGCCTGGACGCTCCCCGCCAGGAACAGCGACAACATCGCCGCCAGTCCATGGCGCATTGCATCATTTTTCCCGGTTTTCATGCAATCTCCCTTCCCGCCACTCGCCGGGCGGGTTCATTGTCGCTATTCGATGCGCAGGTTCTCCAGCTTCAGCTCGCCGAACACCAGCGAGACTTTTTGCCCGGCCTGCAACAGGTGGCCGGGATTGGCGAACAGGATGTGGTAATCCCGGTCGGTCTGTGCATCGCTGTTGCGCCGCGTCGAGCGGAGCTGCCCCACCTTGGGCGACTCGGGCACGCCGAAAGCCGCGCCGCTGGACTCGTCCAGGAGATAAGGCTGGACTTTGCGGTCGAACAACGGAGCCGCCTTTTCAGGGTCGTTCACCCGGTAGCGAAAGTCGAGCATGTTGCCAGCAGCCGAAAGCCGCAGCGCCTCGACGCGGATCCCCAGCTGTTCGCCGGACTTGCAATTGGTGGGACGGGTGATGGCATTCGGCCCGTCCTTTCCCGAAACCGTTCCCTTGGTTGCCGCACAGCCGGACAGCGCCAGCACCACCAGGAACAGGTAAAGCATCAAGGCCAGCATGCCGAATGCGGGTTCCGGCTGCCTTTGACCGAAAGAGTTGTAAATGTGTGACTTATCCATGCTATCTACTCCCTGCAAAACCATCCGGGTACGTCGCAGGGAGCTCCGCAGAGCCCCCCGATCACGTTTACTGCACCACGTTGACCCGCACGTAGGCGGCGGTCGGCGTTGCCAGCCCGCCGTTATCCTTCACCTTGTAGCGGAAGGTCTCGGTACCGGTGAAGCCCACCTTGGGACGGTAGGTGATGGTGCCGTCCCCGTTGACCGTGGCCGTTCCGCCCTTGTTGGGTGCCACCGTGATCCACACCGTTGCCGGGTCAATGGTGCCGTCGGCATCGCTGTCGTTACCCAGCACGTTGAGGATCTGCGCCGGGTAAGTGACGGCAGTCCGCAGCGGGGCGGTGAAGGTGTCGTCCACCACCACCGGCGCCTGGTTGGCTGCGGTCACGTTGACGCGCACATAGGCACCAGGGCTGGACGCCAGACCCAGTGTGTCCTTCACCTTGTAACGGAAGGTCTCGGTGCCGGTGAAGCCGGCTACGGGACGGTAGGAAATGCTGCCGTCGGCGTTGACTGTGGCGGTGCCGCCCTTGTCCGGTGTAGTGGTGAGCCACAACGTGGCCGGGTCAATCGTGTTGGCGGGCGCGTCGGGGTCCGAATCGTTGGCCAGCACGTTGATCGCCACCGCCGGGTAGGCAACGCCCGCGACACGCACCGGGGCGGTGGCCGCGTCGTCCGCCGTTGCCGGCGGATGATTGGTGGCGGTAGTGGTGATGGTGAACACCTGGTCGTAGTACAGGCCGGTGGGGTCCGTCACCCGCGCGGTCACCGACTGGTTGCCGACCGCGCTCGGCGTCCAGGTGATGAGGCCGGTGCCGCCGATGGTCATGCCGGCCGGTGCGCTCACCAGGGAGAAGATCAGCGCACCGCCGTCCGGGTCGCTGGCGGTCAGCTGGTAGCTGTAGGCGCTGCCCATCGTGGCGGCGGTGACCGGGGCGGAGGTGATGACCGGGCTGGCGATGCCATTGGCCACCACCAGCCTGGCGAACATGCCGTTATCCGTTCCTCCGGGGTTGGTCAAGCCAAGGCGCCGGTCATAGAGGGAATGGTTGGCCATGGGTGATCCAGCCGCAAGCTGAGGCGTGACCACCGCATCCACCGTTTTCAGCGCCGGCAGCAGCGTCGAATACTGCTGCTTGGCCCACGGGTAGACGTTGCCGTCCTCCGCCACCAATTGCATGTCCAGGCCGGTAATCACCGGCACCCGGGTCTGGAGGCCTGCGTTTACCAGGCGCAACAGGATTCGCTGACCGGCCTGGAGGGGGATGGGCGCATCCCCGGTCTGGTGCGGCTTGCCGTTGATGAGGAAGTACTTGGGCTGGTAGTTGAGGGTGCTGGGCACGGCCGTGCCGGGCCCATAGCCGCCGGGGGTGGTCACCGCCGTGTGAAGGGCGGGGTCGATTTCGCTGAATATCAGCGTTTGCGAAGCGGCGGCGTCGACGTTCGCGTAGGGCTGGCCGGTCGCCGCGTCCTTGGTCGCCGCGCCGTAGAGGCCCATCTGCACCTGCACCTGGGGATGAGTGCCGCTGTGGTACAGGTAGGTACCTGCCCGCAGGTTGTTCCAGGAATAGATCTCGGTAGTGCCGGGAGCGGTTTCCTTGGTCAGGGAGCGCACACGCTGGCGGCCCGAGGCATCGGTGAATTTCACCGGCGTCATGGCCGCGGCCTGGCCGGGGATGACAACGGACACCGGCACCGTCAGGGCATTGGTAAGGTGGACGTTGAGCACCGGGTCGCCGACGGGTACCGTGAGCGCCGGTCCGGGAACCGTCGCCGCGCAGGTGGCCGGTGGCGTGGCGGCGCAGGAGGCGCCGTCAAGGGCGTAGCCCCACATCGGCACCACGGCGCCGTCGGGCATGGTCAGATTCACAGCTTCCGCCCGCAGGTAGTAGTCCATGGCCGAGGCCGGTGCAGCGAAGGAAACCAGCCCTGCCAGGGCCAGCGCCTGCACCAATCGATTGGTGTGTAGCTTGGTCGTTTTCATGATTGTCGCTCCCTCGTTACGGTATGTTCACGCCCCAGGGCTCGATGATGAGCATAGTCATCATGCCGCCTGGGAAGATATCGTGGTTGGTCAGTTCTTTCTCGTTGTGGGAGTGCCACATGTGGAAGTAGCCTGCACCGGGAGAGGGCACGCCGGGAGGCAATGCGCCCAGCATCCCGAGGTAGGGGCTGCCGCTGTAGTTGGCTCCGGTGGAGATGTCCTGGAGGTTGGGCATCACGACCGGCAGGGGCTTGCCATGGTCCGCCGCGTACTCGTTGGGCTCCATCGGGTCGCCGGGGGCGTGGCCGTAGATGTCCCAGCCGAGGTTCTTGCCGGTCCACTCGAAAATGGCGTCGTAGGTTTCGCCTGGCACGGCGCGCACAGTGAAGTCCGAGTACGCCAGGTCAGGTCCCGCACCGGGCGCACTTTCTAGCAGGCGGCCGTCCTTGGCCAGCACCCAGAAGTTGTTGCCATGGGTGTGGAAGGGATGCAGATCACGGCCGGCATTGACCACCCGCATCAACAGCTTCTCGCCAGGATGCATGCGAGGCAGGCTGTTGTAGGGCTGGGTCGGCAACCAGGCCACGTTGGCGTCAAGCATGGTGTCCGGGGCGTTGCGGCCATTTATGAACCACAGCACCGGATGGTAAGCGGTCATGTCCACCACGGGCGGCTGCCCGGTACTCACCAGCAAATCCACCTGGGCGTGGATCGCCGGGTCCATCTCAGTGAGCAGGAACAGATGTTCCCGGTCAAAGGCAGTGTCGGCATGGCCATAGGCCTGGTGCAGCGGGTCAGCTACGTTGGGACGTACCACCAGTGCGCCCATCAGGCCCATCTCCACTTGCAGCGCCGGGTTGGTGCCGCTGTGGTATTGATAGGTTCCGGGATTGCTGGCGGTGAAGGTGTAGGTCACCGTGCCACCCCCGGCTGCCACTTCCCTGGTCATCAGGCCGTCGACGCCGCCGGCAGCGGCAACGTTGGCCTGGCCGGGGAATACCACGGACACCGGCACCGGCAACGTATTGGTGAGGTTGACAGTGACGACATCGCCCTGGTTGACGATCATGGTCGGCCCCGGGTACTGCATAGTGCCGCCGTTGAGGGCGTAGCCCCAGGAGTAGTGGGTATTGCCGTCGCCGCTGGAAATGTAGTCCGCCTTCGCCGTGAAGTTAAAGATAGGACCCGGGACGCCATCGATGGTGGCCCACGCCGTGCCTGTGACCGCGAGCAGCAGCAGCGCCAGGGCAACGTCGACCATATGCGGTAGTTTGCTGGTCAGCTGTTTCATTTTCGTTCTCCTCGTTCGGTCAGTTGATCTGGATTTCGGTCATCATTCCGCCGAAATCCTCTTCGTTGTTGCTCAGGTAGTTGAGATTGGTGGTGTAAAGGAAGTAGCTTCCCGGCGCGACGCCCGTGGTGTCCACGATCACGTCCGCCGTCTCGCCGCCGCCAAGAGTCACCGAACTGGTGTCGTAGGCAAGGTTCTGCCCGGTGGGACCGCGCGCAATGTGGGCGCCCCCCCCCACCACCTTCATCGGCAAGCCGAGCACGCCGATGGTGTAGTAGTGGTTGACGCTGACGTTGGACAGCCGCAGCAGCACACGCTGCCCGGCTGTTGCTGTGATCAGCGAGCTGACTCCCTGGGTTCCCGGCAGATTGCCGTTGTCCACCGGTCCATTGATGGCGGCCGGATTCACCGTGTCGGGATAACCTCGCCCGTTGATCATCGGGTAGGTGTCCTTCAGTTCCGAGAATGGCAGCGGTTGCACCGCGATGTGCAACTCGTGATAGTTGCCGTCGAAGCCGCTCAGTTGCAGTGGGTAGTCCTCGTCATAACCGGTGGAGCCGTCCCCGTCGTTGTAGGCAAACTTGGTATAGGTCTTGCCGTTGTAAACGATGGATGTGCCGTCCTGCGCGGGCTTCACGTAGATATTGCCGAGCATACCCATCTGCATGTGCTCGGTGGCTTCCATGTGGCAGTGGTAGATGTAGGTGCCGGGGTCGGATACGTTGTAGTAGTAAGAAATGGTCGAACCCATGTTGACCCCAAACGACCCTTCCGGCATGCCATCGAACACCGGTGCCTGCTGCGGGAAGCCGTGGAAGTGCACGGTGTGCGGGTCGAACAGGTCCGGCCGCATCAGCATGCCGACATTGGTCAGGGAGAGGTAGAACTTGTTGCCCTCCTTGAGTTCGATGGTGGGCCCTGGCAGGTTCGCCGCCAGCCGACCGGCGTCAAACACGCCGGCCGGCGCCGTCCCGGTGACGTCGTGAAAGCTGAAGGTGTACATCACCTTGCCATCGCCCATGGTGGCGAAACCATCCCCGGCGGTGAAGTGCTTGCACACCAGGTTCGGGTCCGCGGCGCCATCGGGCACGGCATCGCCGTTGGTATCACCGGGACATTGGACGAAGACCGCCGCTTTGGCGGGGATGGAGGCGCCGCCGAGGGCAACAGCCACCGCGAGGGGTAGTAACAGTTTGCGAAGCGTGTAGGTGCGCATGATCTATCTCCTTTTTCCGATCCGTCGGGTTGTGCGCCCGGCGGGTCAATTGGCCGTATGCTTACTGAACCTCGTCGGCGCCGATGTCGGGATTAGTATTCGGCAGTGCTGGCCGAGGTTGGCCGTCAATATCGGTGGGCGGTACGTCCGTGGCCAAGGTGCCTAGGTCAATGGCCGGGGAACCGGGCTGCAGGTGGAAGTTGCCGGCCGGGCTGAGCAGGGCAGGCGAGCCCTGAGCGCCGATACCGAAGCGCACGTCAATCCAGTTGCCGCCTTCGTCGAACGCCGCAGCGGTCGAGATCCCGGTGGTGAGCTCCGCTTGCTGGATGGTCTGCCCTTTCGTGCCAATCACCGATTCAGCGACGAACCCAGGACCAACCGGGCCGCTGAAGTAGCTGGACACGGGATTCAGCTGGCCGTCTGTGCCAACCACCGCCAGATCCCAGTAAACGCCCGCGGGGTTGTCATACAATCCGAAGGTGGCTGGAACAACGGTGTTGTTGATTGCCCAGTATTGCGACCGGTTGTGCCACACGATATTGTTCACCAGGGCCGGGTTGGCATACCTCACCTTGTAGGGACTCACGCGGGGACCGTTGCCAATGGTGTTGTACAGCAGAGTGCTGTGGGCACGGGAGACGATGCCAGCCGGCTGCGGCGTTGACTCGTTGGGGCTGCCGGCGGCAAAGGCCGCGCCCGCGGTGGCCGTGCTGGCGTTGTCGGCAACGGTGTTGTTGGCAATACTGGACACCGCCACGTCCTGGAGAGAGATGCCGCCACCCGCCATGCCGGCCACGTTGTTCACCACCATGTTGTTCGCCACGGTCAACTTGCGCCAGGAGGACTCGTTGTTGGCTGCCCTGGCGATGTCCTGGCCGTTGACGAACTGGGCCGCGATGCCGCCGCCGTCCCCGGCACCCGCCAGGTTGCCCTGGATCAGGTTGCCGCTGACGGTAACATTGCCTGCCCCCGGGGAGAGGGTGCCAGGCACAATGGGCGCCTGGCCGCCAACGAAGATGCCGCCGCCGGAGACGCTGACTCCCTGGTTGAAGCTCTGGTTGAAGATCACCGTGTTATTGGTGATCTTGCCTCCGTTACTGTTGCCGAGGTGGCCGATGCCGCCACCGTGGCCGGCGCTGAAGTTGCCGCAGATGTAGTTGCTGTCCACCTTGTACACCGTGCTACCGGCATAGATCGACACGCCGCCACCCGCGCCACCCTGACCGCCGTTGAGAGCGATATGGTTGTTGTGGATATTGATGAAGTCGTTGTCGGCGACAGTGCCTTCCTCGGTGGGATGGCCGATGCGGATGCCGCCGCCGTAGGTGCCGGCGTTGCTGAAGATCTTGTTGTTGCTGATCTCCAGATATTTGGCGAAGGCGTTGACCATGATGCCGCCACCACTGTCGCCGCCGGAAATGCCAATGCCGTCGATGCGGGCGTTGTTGGTGCTGGTGAATGCCCCCGCTCCGCTGGTAGCGTTCTTGGCCACTACCAGGACTCCCGGGCCTTCCTCGGTGTTGAACAGGTTAGGCTCGTTGTTGGGACCGTTGAAGCCGACGGTCTGGCCGGGAGCCAGGTCGAAGGTGCCGGCGGTGTAAAGCTGGTTCACCTTGTTGCGCCAGGCTTGCAGTTTCTCGGCGGGCACCTTGGCGGCGTTGATGTTGGTAGCAAGCGCGCCCCAGCCCTGCAGACGCACCTTCTTGTTCATGATCACCAGCTCGTCGTAGCGGCCGGGGGCCACCATGATCAGCGCGCCGGTAGGCGCCTGGTCGATAGCCGCCTGGATACTCTGGCCGGGCTTGACCAGGATAGGAGTAGCACCGCCCACGGTGACGGTAACCCCCAGGAGGGAGGCTTTGCCGGTGTCACCGCGGGTGACCACCAGTTCGCCGGTGGGAGTGCCATAGGGCACCCTGACCTCAATCAGCCCACTTGTCCACTTGGCCGGGTCCACCAATACTGGAGCACCGCCGACGGTGACAGTGCCGGGCACACTGCCGAAACCGAAGTCACGCGTGGTGTACCTGGTATTCGGGTCTTTGCCGTCCCAGGCCGGGTTGGGCACCTGCATGCTGCCGGCAGAAACGATGGTGAGCGTGGGCAGTTGGGTCTGGTCCACGGTCCGCTGCGGCACGTAGGGGCCGTTCTGTGTCACATAGGCGCCGGTACCGGTGTTGGAGGTGGCCCGGCCGTTCACGGTGTAGACCACCGGGGTGCCGTCGGTGAACTCGCAATCCAGGGGGTACTGGCCCGGACCGGCGAAGGCCGCCACCGGGACCACCGGAGTGTCAAGGTAGGTGGTCTTGCCCGGCAGGTACTGGAAGGTATAGCAGAACTGGCTGTACTGGCGGTCGAAGTTGGGGTCAATCACCATCTGGCCGGTGCCGGCGGGGTCGGGAATGGGGCCCGGGTCGTTCATGCAGGTGGTGAGCATATTGGGGGCCAGGCCGGAGGGCATGGGAGCGTTCACCGAGTAGGAGGACGGCACCAGGGCGTTGAACGTGCCCCACTGGTCCGAATACACCCGGGAGATTTCCTTGCCGGTCCAGTCGCGGATCGACACGGGCACCCATGACGGCGCCTGCTTCTCGCCGAAGGTGGGGGCGTTGGGGTCGAACTCGTTGGCCAGGTCGTTGAGGATCATACCGACAATGTGCGACGCGGCCGGCACTTCGGTGAGCATATTGAAGTCCACTGCAGCGTTCTTGCCTTGGGCCACGTCGATGGCCTTGCGGTCGCACATCGGACGGTTCTGGCCGGCAAAGGGGGCGGGGATGTCGCCGAACAGGGACAGCATGGGCGGAACCTTGCGGCCGGGAACGCCGTCGCCGTCCGAATCATCCCAGTTGACGCATTCCGGAGGCAAGACCAGAGGGGACGGCTGGTAGGCGTCGCCGTAATCCACGTTCTTGTCTTCTTCCTTCACAGTTTGGTAGCCCTTGGGCGCGAGGGATTCCACAACGTACTTGCCAGCCGGCAGGTTGGGGCCGAAGGCGTACCCGCCGTCGAACACCGCTGGCCGGACCTGGTTGAAGTTGCGCAGGCCGTCGTAGCACGCATCCGCCGGCAGACCCTGCATGCTGTTGTCGCCCTGGCAGCCGGTGGGCAGGCTGTCGTCCCAGCTGTCGGTGTAGGCGACGTCGATGGCATCGCCCTGGTCGAAAGTGCCATTGCCGTTGCGGTCGATATCCTCGGGGCCGGGGAAGTTGCCCTGGGGCATGTGATCCGCATCGGCCAGTTCCACGGCACCGTCAGCGTTGGCGTCGGCCACGGATCCGTCCGGATTGGCCTTGTACAGGTTCACCTGGACTCGAGGAATGCCCGGTTCCCAGTTCTCCGCCGCGGCATAACGGGGATCGTCCTCGGCACGGGTGATGGTGTAGTGGACGATGCCGGAAATGCCGCCGTTCTCGCCGGTGGGGTAGTTGTTCTTGCCCCACTCGATTACGTTGGTCTGCCCCAGGAAGGTCTGGATGCCCTGGGTCAGGATCATGCCGGTCTCGGTGCGGTAGGGAGCGCCGGCATTTTCCGACTGCGGCTGCGGATTGAGCATGCCATAGGTGGGGTCAGCCCAGCCCCCATCGGGCCTGACCGGGCCACCGGCATCCACCACGATGGTAGCGCCAGTAGCCTTGAAGCGAGCGAAATCCACTTCCGCCACCAGCCAGTTGAAGAAGGGGAACACCTCGGAGAAGGTGGTGTCCCCAAAGGGGTCGGTGGCCTGGGCCTGGTAGATGCTGCCGTCGCGGAAACGCAGGTTCACCGCCTGATCCGGCATCCCGGTTTCGCCGACGTCACGGATGCCGTTATTGTTGGCGTCGAAGAACACCTTGCTCTTCACTCTGCCGAACCAGTTGAACACCGGAACTTCCGCAAGGTCACAACTTCCATTCAATGTCTTGCACGTGCCATCCGGGTTCACCGTGACGTTGCTGGAAGCGATGATCGCGTCCATGTTTTCGTCCCAGATCACCAGTTGGTAAGTGCCGGCAGGCACGTTTGCAATGGAGAAGGTGCTATCCGCGTTGCAAGGAGCGGTGAAGATGGTGCGGCCTCCAGCCACCGCCAATTCGTTCAGGCCGACCAGGCATTGCGGAAACGGCTCGCCGTTGTAGAACGCAAAATCCGGCGAACGGGACATGTGCATGTTCACCACCTTGCCGCTGATGGTACTGCCACCTTTGAGCACCGAGGTGTCGTTGGTACCCATTTTCACGAAACCGAAGAACACGTGGTGGCCGGGAGGGCCGAATTCCTGGAAAAAACTCGGTTCGTTGGCCTTCACCCAGGCATCGTTGCCCTTGGTACCCTCGATGGTGGAGGTCTGCTTGTAGGTGCTGCCGGCGGGCGGAATAATTTCAATGGTGTATTTCGCCGGTGCCAGATTCTTGATCAGCACGGTACCGTCGGCACCTGTCTTGATGAAGCCGGTTCCCACGGTCAGCACCATGGGAGCACCCGTGACATCGAAAACGTAGTTGCCATTCGCATCCGTCTGGTAGGTGGTGCCGATGGGGTTGCCGAAGGCATCCTGGGTTACATGGCCGCCGGAGGCGCCGTAGGTGCCTCCGGCCTCCTTCAAGGTGACGCTGAAGCCAGCCAGTCCCAATTCCTGCGGCAGATCGGGGGTTCCATTGACTGGCTGATTATCCTCGAACACGAAGACCGAAATCTGCGCTGTCGGGATGGGGGTCGGGTTCACCACCACGGTCACCGTGCCGTTCTCGCCGCCCTCTGCCACTGGAGCGCCGCCCATCTGGTAGCCGCCGTCAGGCAGGACCGAGACGAAATAGCGCTTGGGCGTAGTGGGGGTAGGCAAGGCCACGGTTGCGGCGGAGGCCGCCGTCCGGCCCGCGTCCATCACCTGCATGTAGCTGGTGTGGAAGCTCAGGGACAGGTGTTGTCCCGGAAGTGCCGGGTCGCCGGGCTTGGAGGCCTTGGTGGCATCCTCCTCCACCAGCCAGCGGAAGCCACCGGTGATCGGTTGACCAGTTTGGTCTACGACGTTGATGGTGAGTGCCGACGCTGGGTTCGAGCCCATCGCGGCGAACAGCGCGGCGATGGCAAGAGTCATCTTGCTCCGCGCAAATTGGGTTTTGCCTCTGGTCTTCATTTTATATCCCCTTTTCAGGATTTATGTCTTGCAACTGGAAAATTAGGACTTGCTGTCCATGCCGGACGAGCCCATAACGGAAAGACGGGCGAGAGAAGGCATCCTGCCCGCGAGGAGATACCGCCTCGGAAAGAAGCCAGCGTGCCCATGAAAATAAAAACAGGAGCCATGGCTTGCGCAGCACCTTTCCAAAATAAGTCACCGGCTCGGTTTTCATAACTGCCTCCCTCGCTCGCATAAATCCAAATTGGCCTGCCCCGGATTTGCCGTCGGGCTGGCCGCCCACGTCTCTGCAATGCATGTGACGTATTGTTCATGAAGTGCGGCAAATTGACACCGAGGCAAACACTGCATTTCGCTACGGCTGCAACTCCACTTGGAGCTGGGTGAATGACTGTAGGTTGGTGCTAAGGAACGGCCATGGACTACAGGAAGTGATATTCTCAAGGCATAAGAAAAAGAACTGTCCAGGCGTCATCGGATTAAAGCCTGGCGCGGTACTGGCGGTAATAGTCCAACACGCGCGGAACGTAATTTCTGGTCTCGGGATAGGGGGGAATGCGGTTGCCGTTTCTGATCACGGCATTCTCGCCAGCGTTATATGCGGCCAGCGCCAGGCTCATGTCACTGTTGAACAGCGTCAACAGATCACGCAGATATTTCGCACCGCCGTGCAGGTTCTGGGCCGGGTCAAAAGAGTCCGAAACCCCATAGCGCCTGGCGGTTGCCGGCATAAGCTGCATCAGGCCGGCAGCACCCTTCCTTGAAATGGCCCTGGGATTATAGTGAGACTCCACCGAGATGACTGCGTGCAATAGCGCACTATCCAGACCATGAGCCTGTGCGACTTCCTCGACTATCCGTTCATAACGTGCCTTGCTGGCAGGACTGGGCGGCAGGCGGCCCGAGTCAGGCCGTGCTACTGTACCGTTGTTCCCGGAAACAAGCGTTTTGTAACGATTGTCCGCGGGTACATTACTCAGGCTCACGCTGCCGTCAGCAGCAGTATAGGCATAGATATTTGCCTGCGCGGCCGAACACGGGCCAAGTAGACACAATAGAATATATCCTGGCAATTTCATGGTTTACCTGTCGTGGAAATTTAGCCTCCTGCTGCACTTCCACGTTAGGCAATCGTTCCATACCACGCAATACACTGGATACAGTAAATTCGGCCCGTAAATTCCGCACGAATGCCCCTGCAGACACAGCCGGTCAGTTCTGCCGCAACCGTTATGTAGTGCTTCTCCTGCGTTTTCCCATTCCCTTTGTACCATGCTCCATGTAGGTGGTTTTCTACCATGCATTCAGTAAATAAACCTACTACAGATTAGGGCATTCACCTTATTCTGCTGCCCCGCCACCCTGGTCTATAAATGTAACCGTGTAGCACCCCAATTATTCAAGGACAGGGAGTAAGGATTATGAAGATTTGCATTCTGGGTGGAGATGGTTATCTGGGCTGGCCTACTGCCATGCATTTTTCCGCGCGCGGCCATGATGTCATGGTAGTGGACAACATGGCCAAGCGCGGCTGGGAAGCGGAGGTAGGCGCGACGCCTCTGGAGCCCGTCCCGTCGATGCAGGAACGCGCCCGGCACTGGCGCCAGAAGAAATTCCGCCATATCGAAACGGTGATCGGAAACATCGCCGATGAAGGGCAGGTCATGCGCGACATCTGTCACGATTTCCGGCCGGATGCCATTATCCATTATGGCGAACAGCCATCGGCACCTTACTCGATGCTGAATCAGGAAAATGCCGTTTATACGCAATGCAACAATGTGATCGGCACGCTCAATGTTATGTTCGCCATGCGCGAACACTGCCCGCACAGTCACCTGGTCAAGCTGGGCACGATGGGAGAATATGGCACGCCCAACATCGATATCGAAGAAGGGTGGCTGGACATCACGCACAACGGCCGCAAGGACCGGGTGCTTTATCCCAAGAAACCCCATTCACTCTACCATTTGTCCAAGGTCCATGACTCGCACAATCTGGAGTTCGCCAGCCGTATGTGGGATTTCCGCGTCACCGACCTGAACCAGGGTGTGGTCTACGGCATAGCCACAGATGAGATCGGCAATGACCCGGATCTGTGCACCAGCTTCCACTACGACGACATCTTTGGTACGGTGCTGAACCGCTTTGTGGTGCAAGCCGCGATCGGCATGCCGCTTACTGTGTATGGCAGCGGCAACCAGATCAGGGGCTACCTGAATATCCGCGACACCCTGCGCTGCATCGAGCTGGCGGTTGCCAATCCCGCAGGCATCGGCGAGTTCCGTGTTTTCAACCAGTTCACCGAGCAGTTCTCAATCATGGAACTGGCCTACCGGGTGCAGGAAAGCGCTGCCGTTCAAGGCATCAAAGTGGAAATCCAGCATCTGCGCAACCCGCGCGTGGAACAGGAGAAACACTATTACCACGCTGTGCATTCCGGCCTGGAGGACCTTGGCCTCGAACCACACCTGCTGAACAACGGCGTCATCGGGCACATGCTGGAAAAGGCGGTGAAGGGGGCTTCCGGGATCAATGAAGCATCCATTCTGCCCAAGGTGGACTGGAAGCATGGATGGCAGCAAGCCGCGCATGGAAACGACCAGGCCGCCAGGCGTGATGATGCCCCAATCGGTTTGAATCTCGACGGAGCGATTGCATCCGCCTAGAAGTCACGTTTCCAGATGGCCGGATATAAAGGGGAATGATCATGCAACGGCGCCAATATCTCAAGTTCCTGGCCGCAGGCCTGGGGCTTGCCGTCACCTGCCAGTCTGGCCGTGCGCTGGCCAGCAGGTCATTCGCTGCCATGCCCAAAAGTCTCTGGGTATGGCGCACTCCCCTGACGGAGTCGGCGGAAGTCATGGCGGTGATACGGCAATTCAATTTCCGCAGCGTGTTTTATTCGATTCCGCCCAGCGAACGAGCACAACTATTCGCGGGCGGAAAAAAACAAAACGCCGTCATCCATGCCTACCGCGAAGCCGGCATCGCTTTTTACGCCGTGTCCGGTGACCCAGCCTGGAGCAGGAATGGCAGGCAAATTCCCAGGGCGGTGGATGAATTGCTGAATTTCCAGCAACGCAGCAAGCTCATGGATGGCTTGTGCCTGGACATCGAACCCCATGCCCTGCCGGAATGGAAAACAGGTGCGCGCGAACAGGTCATCCGTGGCTATCTGGACCTGCTGGCCAACATCCGCCACGCCAGCCAGGGCATGAATCTCACGCTGGCCGCTGCGGTAGTCCCATTCTTTGCCAACATCGCAGCCCCCGGTGAAGCTGCCCAATCTGTGCTGGAAAGCGCTGCCGGGAAACTGGACGCCACGGTCATGATGGCCTACCGCAACACGCCAGGGGAGAGCTTGCGCATCGCCGCAAAAGCCCTGGGGCAGCTGAATGCGATAAAAAAACCGTGGTGGTTCGGCGTCTCCACGCATCGTGGCGCCAGTAAAAATATCAGCTATGCCGGCACCACTTTTGACCAGTTCAGCGCAGCCCTGCTTGAAATCGACGCACGCCTTGAGACGCATGCGCCATTCTATCGCGGCATTGCGATCAACGACTATCCGTCCCTGCCCGACATCCTGACCAGGAGATAACCATGCATTTCCGCGGAAAATCCCAGACAAAGCCAGCACCAGGTACCGTAGCCGCCAGCAAAAAGCGCCGCTGGGCCAGAATCGCTCTCGCCCCGCTGCTTGGCGGCACTTTCATGTATGCGGTTGCGGTCCCGCCTGCCAACCTGCGCGTTGAAGGTTTGCTGCAGGGCGACCTGATACCTGTCGCCCCCCTCTACCGCGCCCAGATCACCCAACAGCTCACCAGTTGCTACAGCAAGGTGAAAGCAGGTGAACCACTGGTCATCGTGAGCAATTTCATACTGGACGAACAATATGCCTCGGACTACCAGACCAGGATGACCTCATTGCATCTGGAGGAGATCAACCAGAACGAGGGCGCTGCCGCAGCAGACATGGAAATCCGGATGGCGCGGCAGAATTATCAGGCCGCTGCAGCTTCAGCCGAAAAAACCAAAGCCCTCGCCCAAGCCTATGACGAACTGCATGAAGCCGGCGCCATAGGACGGATGGCGCGCGACGCTGCACGTTCCGATTCGCTACGCGCGACAGCCGAGACAGCTGCACTGAGAGATGCATGGAAAAAGTCGCAGCTTAACTTGGTGCAAGCCAGAAAAAGCAGCGTGGAAAAAATTGCTTCCCTGCACCAGCAACTGGGTCTGACAGAAGAGGCCCGCAAGCGCGTCAGCTCGCAACCGTTGCTTTCACCCGCTCCCGGCCAGGTGCTCGATTGCGCAGCGCACCCGAATGCAGTGGTAGAGGCGGGGACGCCGATTTACCGGATTTTCGATATCGACCGGGCCTATGTGATGGTCTTCACGGACCCTGCTGAAATTTCCAGACTCAGTGTCGGCATGCCCGCTTATATCAGTATCCCCGGCATTTCGGAGAACCTGCCAGGACATATCGCGGCGCTTACGCCTGAAGCAGCCAAACTGCCCGAGTCGCTGACCCGCTACTTCTGGCAGCACAATCAGTGGTCCCAATACCGACCGGTAAAAATTGCCCTGGACGACCTGGAAAAGCTGGATCCGGCGCTGCGGGAAAAACTGATTTTCGATGCCAGGGTGCAAGTCCGGATCCCCGTTTCATCATGGGGCGAATGGTTGTGAGGAAAGAGTTAACCCGGCTAAGAAGTACCGACAAAGCAAGGAGGAAGGACAAATGGCTATGAATAACAAATACAACCAGCCCATGCTGGTATTGCAGCAAGTTCAGCAAAGCGGTGGCCACTTGCTGCCCCAGTGGCAGGTAGGCCACGCCCAGGGATATACCCTCTTTCCGCAATTTGAAACGGATGTTGCCGACCAGATGATGCAGGACCTCGAATATCTCGCCACGTCCGATTACCTGGACAAACAGTTTTATGACCGCCTGAGCATTTGCCCTTCCTGCGGCAGCCATCACATCAATGTTCGCGAGGCGTGCTCCACGTGTAAATCCCCGCATATTTCGCCGGTTTCGCTGTTGCATCATTTTCGCTGTGGTTATGTGGGGCCAGCTGATGCCTTTGCCCATGACGGCAAGGGACGAATCTGCCCGAAATGCCACGGCCGGCTGGAACATCTGGGTACAGACCACGATGTGCCCGGTGAAAATTTTACCTGCCACAGCTGCCATGCTTCTTTCCAAGTGCCGGATGTAGAAGGCTTGTGCATGGCCTGCCAGACACGCACCCCAGGCGACCAGTTGCTGCATAAGGACATCCACAGCTACCGGCTCAACTCGATCGGCATGGCGGCACTGAACAATGGGAGCCTTTTCGACCAGGAGGAACAACTACTGGAAGGCGACGGCCGACCGATCTACCGCAAGCATATTTTCCAGTTTCTGCTCGAGGACGAGATGCGCCGTGCAAAGCGTTATGGCACATCCTTCAGCCTGATCATGCTGCACCTCGCTACGGATAATGAAGAACAAATTGAAAAACTGGTGTCTCACTTGGCTGCTGGCCTGAGAAACTCCGACAAGATCGGGCGCTATAACGAGAACCGCCTGATGATCCTGCTGCCAGCAACTGACCGGGCCGGTGCGGACCTGTGGCTCAAGCGTTTTCTTGCCAGGGCAGGCGAGGTGCTGCAGGCGCGGGTCGTCGAGCTAAACCTGGAAGACGACCTGTCAAGCCAGTTGGAGGGGCAGTCATGGAAAACCTGAATGGCTTCCTGAGCTATTTTTTCTCGCCCCTGAGTCTGGTGAGCTTAAGCGGAATGACGCGCGTGCTGGGCGAACTGCTGACTTCCGCCAATCTGTATTTCTGGTTTCTGGTGCTGGTGCTGGTGCGTTTTGTACTGCCGGACATCCTGATATGGCTAACCTGGATGTTTTACCCCCGGGTCCTGATCACTCCGCAAAATCCCGTCTTGCGGGATAACCCGCTGGTTTCTGTCGTCATCGCGGGGCGCAACGTCGGTGACAGCATAGGAAAAATGATCCATTCCACGCTGCGATGTGGCTACCAGAATCTTGAAGTCATTTTCGTCGACGACTACTCGACCGACGACAGTGTGGCGCGCGCGCGGACATGGGAAAAAACCGGCCGTGTGCGCGTATTCGAGGCAGAAAATCATAACGGCAAGCCCAGCAGCCTGAATATTGGCCTATTTCTGGCGCGCGGAGATTTCATTTTCGTTCCGGATGCAGACTGCGAGTTGCAGCACGGTTGCATCCAGCATTTGCTCGTCCCTTTTGCCGACGCAGAAGTTGGCGCCGTGTGCGCAAACCTGCGCGTGAGAAATGCAGCCCGCAACTGGGTCACGCGCTTCCAGGAATGCGAATACGCGCTCAACGTCAGCATTTCCAGGCTGTGGCGCGCCTCATTCAATCTGCTCTCCATTCTGCCCGGCGCAGGCAGCATGTTCCGTGCCGCCGCCATGCGCCAATTGGGCGGCTACGACTCCGGCTTGGGAGACGACACCGACCTCACGATACGTTTGCGCAAACAGGGCTGGAAATTGCGTTTCTCACTCGATGCCATCGTCTGGACCGATGTGCCGGACAACTATGGCTGGCTGTTGCGCCAGCGCAGCCGCTGGACTCGCAACATGGTCAAGATCCGCCTGCATAAGCAGGGAGATCTCTATCACTTCTGGCACTTTGGCAGCATCAATGCGATTGTTTACATCGACATCCTGCTGTTTCGCGTCATTCTTCCCTTTCTCGCGCTGTGGAGCGTGGTCCATTTCATTCTGACCGACCCATTCTCTACGCCCGCACTCCTGACTGTCGTGTACTGGCTGACCACCTTCTTCCTCTTCATCAAGATGCTGATCGCCCATGACATCGCCTCCACGCCACGTTTGGCCATGCTATGGCTGGTGCCGCTCTATCCTTTTTACCGCTTGCCCATCCACATGGTGGAACTGCTTTCCATGCTGCGGGAGTTCCTGCGCATCCGTCTGTGGCATCCCTACGTGCCGGAGAGAATCTGGGCCAGGATTCCACATTGGTAATAAGGAGAGGTAAGTCATCACACAGTCAAAAAGGGGACTTGTATGCTCGACACAGCAAATAAAAGCCATTCGTTGCATTATGCAATGCTGGTACTCATTCTGGGCATATTCACGGCACCGACAGAGTCACGCGCGGAGCCAATGCCTTTATCAAAACTTGTAGGCAGCCTGGATGACTCGCTGCGACTCAAGGCGATGGAAACGCAAATCGACTATGCGCGACACCAGCTGCGTCAGGAACAAGCCAGGGAAGGTATGCAAATTTCAGCCAGGCTGGATATCGGACATCACAGGCAGATCGTCACCGACTCCTTGACTCGCAACTATGATGCATTGCAGCCTCATGTCGGCCTGATCTACCCACTGCTGGGAGGGCGTGCGCAGCAGCTCGAAGCGACAAAGGCGGCGCAAACCAAGATGCAGCTGGATTCGATCGACTTCGCTGACATGCGACGTCAATTGCTGCATCAGCTCCGCAACCAATACACTCTTTACTGGCAGTACAGCCAGGCAGAAATGCTGGCCGGGGAACACCTCGAAACGCTGACCGCCAATGAGCCGGCAGCCAGGAAGCTGCATGAAATTGGCATGTGGACCGATAGCGAGCACCTGCATTACAGCAACGGCCTGGCTGTGGCGCAGGAAGATGTTCAACGCTTCCGCGCCATGCAGCGTATCAGCCTGAGTGCCATGGAGTCGATTCTGGGCCGCAATGTCAGCGTTTTTCAGCCAAAGCAGCCAGATCTTCCCCAGCTTTGCCTATCCAGCGCGAACCTCACCCAGTCGGCGCAACGTCACTCGTCAGAACTCAGGAAGCTCGACGCGCAACGGGAAGCCCTGGCGTATAGCAGGGAAATCGGCGCAGGCAGCAGCGTGAACGCGAACTTCCACCTGGGAATGAGCTACGTTGAAGAAGTTGCAAACGACAGGCATGGCTATGCTGCCACAGCTGGGGTAAGCATCAGCATGCCGGCCGGATTTCAGGAGGCCGATCTGGCCAACAAAGACCGGCTCAATGCTGCCCTGGTGGTGAACCGTACCTTGGTCGAGCAGGTAAAACTGGATATCCAGTTGAATATTGCACAGGCATTCGAGAATCTCAAACTCGCACAAAACAGGCTGGAAGTGATGAAAAACCAAGTCCAAACAGCCCGTGAAGCTCTGCGCGAAACAAGAATGCAGTTCGACCGGCTGCCCTACCCCGTTTTTCCTGAGCTGTTGCAGAAGATGTCCCGGGAATATCAGGCTGCGTTGTCGGAAATTGAAGGTCAGGGCCAGTTGCTGCAGAGAACTAGCGACCTTCTGCTGCTCGCCCCCGATAGCTGCGGTAGGGGGTAGGTAATAAACTATACCGAGCATCACACCCACTCTTAATAAAAGCCCGAAATCCCAGATCGCCATAAACCACTTTTCTATCGCGTTGTGGGTTTAATTACAACGAGTTGGTGCCGCGAAGATTCAGGATGTCAAAAAACCACCCATTTCAGGTTAAAATCACCCCTTTTTCGTCCGGTTGTGCGTGAGCACGTACCTAAGGTAAGAGCATTATGGATATGAATCAATTTCTTGGGCTGGGTGACAGTTCTGAAGACCCGCAAGAAGCGCGCGAACGCCTGCAGCTATATATCAACCTGAAATTATCCTCGTCCGGCCAACCGGCCTGCGAGGAAGGCGGCGACAGCAGCTTTCTCGAGGTTGCCGACAATCTGCTCAAAAGCTACCGGGAAAAATCGCGCCTGCTCTCCGGCTATCTGTGCCCGCCCGACCAGCGTATCCAGTCTTTCCTTGATGCTTACCTTGCCGACGTGGCCGAAGGCAGCATGCCGCGCCTGCCGGAAAACACCCTGGTCCTGGACCGCCACGGCGTGGCCCGGGAGCTTTCCCTGCCGGCCAGGCAGGACGAATTCAAGAGCGAACATGTCAGCAGCTACCGCATCCGCAACGGCGTGCTGCACAACCCCACCAGCGACCGCCGCACCACCAAGGGATCGTTCCACATCGCCGAAGAGGGCTTGCCCATCCCCGGCGACAAGAAAGCCGTACCCAAGCTCGCCTTTGCGCGCCTCTTGAAGGCCGCGCTCAATCCGCCGGAACACCTCCTGCGCCTGCCCTTTACCGCCGGCCAGAAACAGGAAGCGAAAATGTTCGTCTCGCTGCTGTTGCGTCCGGTGGTGTGCCCCGAGATTCCGGGCCTGGAAGCGGAAAAGAACATGGAAATCCGCTTTTTTGCGCCGGGCAGCCTGGTGAGCAACCTCGATTTCGTCGAAAGCATTTTCGGCAATGGCGGCAATCCGGTGCTGGCTTCGAACGATGCCGGTTTGGACGTGGACCACTGGTCCGGCCACAGCGGTTGCGTCATCCTCGCGCCGCATCTGGTCCAGCTCACCAAGAAAGAGCTCGGCCTGCCCCAGCGTGATAAAGCCACCCCACGCCAGATAGTGGACGGCATGTGCTGGAGCGAAGAAGGCGAACTTTACAACGACGGCGCCGCCTTCAAAATCACCGCACGAGACGCGCGCGGCGTGATCGTCACCATCCTGGCCGACAACTACTACGGTTACTGCAAGAAGGAAGTCAAAACCCAGATCAGTTACGCCGCCAACCTGTTCGGCCTGGCCGAAGAGGAGCACGCCGGCGGCGCGCTAGCCTTCCCGCGCCACAACCACGGCGAGGAATTCGGCGTGGACAGCATCACCCGCGTGGCAGGCTACAGCTTCGAGGAAATGGTGGCGAATTACGGCGAGTTGATGCACCTGCAGCCGCAAGGCTACGGCATCGACAAGCTGCACCCCGAAGTGATCTACGTGCCGCAGGACTTGCGCATGGATCTGCCGAACCAGACCGTCAGTTGGCTCAAGGACGGCGCGCGACAGTCGATCAAGCTGCAGCCCGGTAAAATCTACGTCCAGCCCAATGGCTACAAGGTCGAGATGAAGAAGCACCCCGGCGCGCCCTCCTGGCGCCTGGTGGGTATCGACCCGGAAGGCACTTTCTGCCACAAGCCCTGCACCGTGTCGGGCGGCGGAAAATCGGAAATCTCCAAATCGATGACCGATGCCGTGATCTATGCACCACTGTTCGTGGCCAATCTGGATCACGATCTCGATCAGGTCGAAGGCATCTTTGAACGCGACTACGGCGCGCGCTTCAAGCCCGGGTTCGAGTCCGAAGACCGCGACCCCAGCCGCAAGCTGCTCAGCGCAGAGCGCAGCCTGGGCTCGGTGATCAAGGTGCTCACGCCCTCCCCCTCTTATAACGACGAATTCAACAACTGGCTGGAAGGCGTGCCTGATCGCATCCTCGCCCTGGCCTTCGTCATCAAGCGCATGTATCGCCCGGACTGGGGCAATGACTGGCGCCAGTACATGTCTGTCGATTTCGTCAACGGCCACCCCGGCCACGAACTGAAGATGGGCGAGAGAAAGCTGGTCGGCTCCTATCTGCGCGTCGGCTTCACGGAAAAAGGGGCGTGGCGCGTGTTCAAGATGCGCCAGGATTTCATCCCCGCCGAAAAAGTGCAGATGGAAGACGACATCAGCGCTTCGGTGGTGGTCCCGGTCGAAGTGCTGCCCAACACCTCACCAAAAAGCGCCGACCCGTCTGTCAAGCTGGTGCGCAATTGCGAATACCGCCTGTTCCAGCGCCCGGATGATGCAATCCACCGCGGTTTCGACAAACAGACCGAACTGGACATGGCACAGCGCGACAACTTCTTCGCCAACTACGAGCCGCTCAAGGGCGAGGCACTGAGCGAGATCGTCGACGACGTGGTGGGTTTCGGCCAGTACACCGAGCCGATGCGCAAGATCCTGCAGCAAGCAAACACCACCGGCGAGGCCGTGGTATCATCCGCCCATCCGCGCATCGTTGACAGCAAGCCGAGCAAAAACCCACGCTATCTCCAACTGCGTACCGACCTCTCCAACCCCGTGCGGCGCTACGTCGCCGAAATCGGCGCGCGCTTCAACCGCCGTGTGCCGCTTGGCACCGCCGTGGTGGAGCCGGTCAACGCGGTGCTGACCGGGCGCCGCAACAACCCGCCGGAGCCCGGCATCCGCCCGCTGGCCGTGTACAACCCGATCCACTATCAGGAACTGCCCGAGCTGTTCATGGACTTCGTGTGCAGCCTCACCGGCAAGTCACCCTCCACCACCGGCGCCGGCAGCGAAGGCGCGCTCACCAAGGGACCGTTCAACGCCCTGCGCCCCACGGCCGACCTCAACAACGCACTGGTGTCCTTCATCCTCAGCGGCTACGCCGGATACTCGACTGCCGCCGGGCATGTGGGACCGAAGTTGCGCGTCGACCACGACATCAGCCTGCTGGTGCCTGAGATCTGGTCGCGCCTATCCTCCAAGGTGCGCGATCCGCGCTTCATGATCGAAAATGGCTACCTGGAAAAAGTCGAGGATTTCGAGTACCAGGGCCGCCTGATCCAGGCCAGCCGTCTCGGCTACCGGATCACCGAACGCTTCGTGCACGGTTTCATGGGCAAGATGTTCGACGCCCCCCGCGCGGTATTCGGCGAGGAAATCCTGCGTCCGGAAAGCCAGGGCCTGGACGTGTTCGTCGATGGCGTGGAAAACATCGTCGAAGCACAGCAGAGCGTCGCGGCGCATTACCTCGAAGATGGTAGTGTGGAAGATGCCTGCCCGCCGCTCAAGGCCCTGCTCCACATCATGGCCAGCGGCAGCTACCAGGGCAAGGATGCCCACCACCCCGATATCCGCGCCATGTTCACCCGCGAAGCGCTGCTCGCTTCGGACTGGTACCGGGAGCGCCTGGAAACCAAACAGGCTCGGGATATCGCGTTGTGGAAACGCCATGTGGCTTATCTGGACACCTTCGCCACCCGCGCCAGCCATCACGATGTGGCGGAAAAGCTCGATATCCAGAATAGGCTCGAAAAAGCCAAGGCCAAGCTGGAGCGGGTCAGCAGCAGTGCCTATCTGCAAAGCCTGCGCGGCACCATCGGCGCCGACCCCATGGGAGTGGGGCAGTCCGGGCTATAACGCCACCAACCCCTTTTCTATCGCGTAAGCGGTCAACGTGGAAGCATTGTGCAGGTCAAGCTTCTTCATCAGGTTGGAGCGATGTTTTTCGACCGTTTTGACGCTCAGGCTGAAGTAATCGGCGATGAACTTGTTGGGATGTCCTTCGGCCACAAGCTTCAGCACTTCCCGTTCGCGGTGGGTGAGGGAATCCCAGGCACCGGAAAGTTCGGAGGAATGGCCACCGCCAAGGTAGCCGTGGATAACCTTGCCCGATATATCGGGACTCAGGTAAGTTTTTCCGTTCAGCACACTGCGAATCGCCACGCGCAGTTCGTCGTGCGTGGCATCCTTGAGGATATAGCCGTCGGCGCCGGCACGCAGACTTTCGTGGATGTACTCATCTGTCTTGTGAATAGTGAGCACCAGTACGCGGGTTTCCGGGAAGCGCCGCTTGATGTCACGGATGGCCTCAATGCCATTCATGCCCGGCATGGAAAGATCCATCAGCACGAGATGCGGCATCTGCGTAGCGATCGCCTGCACAGCGTCACGGCCATTATCAGCTTCGCCAACGATCTCGATATCCGGATCCTGGGTCAGCAATGCCCTCAGACCGGCCCGGAGCAAGGTATGATCTTCGACGATCAGAATGCGCTGTTTTTTTAACATGATTCACTCCCGCTTTTCACAATGACTGACAACCATGCTTCATGGTTTCTTCAAAAATTCACTGGAAGTCTGCCCCTGATCGTGGATAAACACCCAATCCGAATATTTTTTTCGATCCTCGAATTTTGCATCCGCAAGGCGGAAACCACTCTTCTTCACTGGCTCATCCTCTGACAGGCTGTGCACCCCAAAAATCTCTCCATTCGGCCCTTTGATCAATCCCCATTTGGCGCTGCCAGTAATCGGATCAGCATAAATTTTCCTCAAGTAGCGCTGTATACCAGGGTAGCGCGGGTCTTTCAGTAAGGCTTCCAGGCTCTGCGGGTAGCGACTGCCATTGCCAGGCGTATTTAGAGCATACAAATTAAAGGCGCGGCGGAACTGGTCGCCGACGAAGAGCAGTTCCTGTTCCTTTTCACGCTTCAGCGTCATGTGCCAGACTTCTCCGGCTGTGGCAAGCAAAATCCCCATGGCGGCAACGACCGCCAGAAGTACGAGATAGGTAAAGCCGCCTTCACGGCAAGTGTGGCGTGAAAATATACGATTTTTCCCGCTTCTTTCAGCCGCTGGCATCACCACTCCTTGAATTCCGTGCCATCTCGCGCATTCCCTGTGGCGCCGCTCTTGAGGTCGAAAACAGTACCCTTTCCCGGCATGTCGGGCGGCACGATGATCCACGTCGCACTGCTGTCGGTGATGGGGTCCAGCGGCAGGCTGCGCATATATTTCCGGCTCACCAACTGGTCCAGCGACTCGGGATATTTGCCATTGTCGCCGTAGTATTTATCCAGAGCCTGGCGCGTCAGGGCAAGGTTCTCGCGCAGCACAGCTTCCCGGGTTTTTTCCACGCTCTTGAAATAACGTGGCACAGCCAGGCTCAGCAGTAGCGCGATTACCGCCATTACCACCAGCAGTTCAATCAGCGTAAAGCCAGCGTCCTTGATGCGTCGAAACATGGTTTCAGCCCTCCCTCACCAGTTTCTGTAGCTGATGCCATTCAGCCCGACACCGGGCGACAACGAGTACACGTCGAAAACATCCTCCCCCGCCTCCGGCGCATCGAAACTGCTCGCATAACTGCGTATGCCCCAGCTTTCATCATCGGGTCTGGCCGGATCGTCAAACATCGGGTCGCGCGGAATGCGCCGCAGGAAATATATCCTGCTCTTCCTGTCCGGACTGCTGGCATCGGTCACGCCATCCACCAGTACCTTCAGCGTTGGCGGATAGCCGGATTGCGCAATGCTGTGAGTCACGCGCCCTTCCTCCACTGCCTGCTTATAGGCATCCAGTGCGCTGCGTATCTGCCGCAAGGAGAGACGCAATTCCTGCTCCTTGCTGCGCTGCACCGTCAACTCCGCCATCGGCAATGCCACGCTCGCCAGCAAGCCCACAATGGCCACCGTGATGACCAGCTCGATCAGGGTAAAGCCGCGGTTCATTGGGCCACCACCAGTGTATGCGGTTCGGGCGCAGCGAAGGCCAGCGCCTCGCCGCCGGCAGCCGATGAAGTGATGCGGCTTACCGTGATTTGCGACTGTGGCGCAGCTGCGGTCACTTCGAAAACCAGCGTGGCCACGCTACCGCCAGTGCTCGCACCCTCAGTCGCCGCTCCGGACAGATCAATCAATACCTGGCCACTGGCCTGATCTATGGTCTTGGTAAAATTCGAAGGCAAATTACCCTGTTTGAGGAAATTCCCTTCGACGACATCAACCGCCTTGAGAATCGTCGGGTCGAACCCGACCAGGAAGCCGAGGCTTTCCACCCCTGGTGAAGACGGGATGTTGAGTGTCAGGCTGATTTTGTCACCCACTTTCGCCTGGTTGGGCCCTTGCCATGAAAGCGCCAATGGCTGGACTGCAGGCGTTGCCTTGGCAGGCGCAAGTGCAACCGCACGCGGCGCCACCGCCGGTTGGCTGCGCGCGCCAGTTGCGACACCCGAACTGCTGAGCGCGACCGTGCCGAGCGGTCGCAACAACAAGGGATTACTACGCAGACTCGCTTCTGTGCCAGCCCAGAACTCCACTTCCCGGGCATCTGGGAGGCGGCTGTTGCCGACAATGCGCGGCGTGATGGAAAGCACAATTTCCGTCTTCCTGCCATCATCCTTGTGACTCGAGAACAGCCGTCCAAGCACGGGCATTTGCCCCAACCCCGGCACCTTGCTGGCACTATTGCGGTCCTCGTCACTAATCAGCCCGGCGAGAATCTGCGTTTCGCCATCCCTAAGGCGCAACACAGTTGAAGCATTGCGGGTACCGACCTCGTAGGCCAACGTGCCGGATTGAACATTAGGGACTTCCTTGATGATAGAACTGACATCCAGATTGATCTTGATGGCAACTTCGTTATCGAGATGGATGTCGGGCTCCACTTCCAGTTTCAGGCCGACATCCAAATACTGCACACTGCCGGTAATGACTGGGGTACCCGTCGAGACTGGCGTTACCGCATTGGTGATTACCGGTACTCGGCTGCCAATCATAATCTTGGCTTTCTCGCGATTGCGCACCCGGATGCGCGGACTTGCGAGAACATTGGTATCTCCATCCTCGAGCTTGAGGTTAAGGGTACTACTAAATACAGGACTAATAGCAAAATCCTGCCAGTAGAAATTCCTCAATTGCGCAATCGTCGGGCCTTCCGCACCCTCGCTCCCTTTCAGACCGGTGAAAGTGAACTGGCTGGGGAACTTTAACCCAAGTTCGCTCAGGCGAGTGGTGCTCACTTCAAGCACTTCCACTTCCAGCATGACTTCCGGCTCGGCGATATCCTGGTCGGCGACCATTCTTTCTGCCAAGCGGATAGCCTCCGGGGTATCACGCATCACGATGGAGTTGGTCTTTTCGTGGATGAAGATATCCTTGGTTTTAAGCAGCGTTTTGATCATGGTCAGCATCTGCTTGGGATCGGCATTGGTAAGATGAAAGCTCCGGACCTTGAGATCCTGGTAATCCTTGAGCTTGGCCGGCGTATTGGGGTAAATAAACACTGTGTTATCGCTGATGATCTTTTTCTCTAGCTGGCTCTGCAGCAGGATCAGGTCGATTGCATCTTCCACCGAGACATCCTTGACGAAAATCGAGGTCTTGATGTCCGGCTTTACATCCTTGTCGAGCAGGATATTGATACCGCTGGTGCGCGACAACGCCTCGAACACCATTTTCAGATTGGCATCGCGAAATTGCAGGGTCACCGGTTTTTTGAACTTACCCTGGAGAACCGGACCGGCCGTGCCTCCCTTCGCCCCCTGCTCGTCAATCTGGCGCTGCAACAAAATCGCTTGGCCGTGCCGGGAGTTTTCGAGGAACACCGGTTTGAGAACCGCCTGCGCAGCGTCAAACTCACCTTTCTTGAACAAGCGGCCGGCCTCTGCGAGTATGGTTGCATGGCGCCGTTCCATGGCCAGCGATTCAAGCCCCTCCCGCGCATTGCTGCTGGCGGGGTCGATCCCGAGGATGCGCTCGTAAATCGCCTGTGCGGCATCTAGGTGATTGGCGGCGCGCTCGCTGTTGGCACTAGCGATCAAGCGGTTGACGATCTGATCACGTTTGCGCACCAGTGCAGTACGGTAGGACAGGTTGTCAGGCTCGGCCTTGCTGGCCTCGGACAGCTTTGTCAGACCTTCCTCCACGCGCCCTTCGTCCAGCAGCGCCACCCCCTCGCGCTGCAAACGCTGGCCCGCACAACCCGTGACCAAGGTCACGGCCAGCAGGAGCAGCGCAGCATTGCGCCTGAGTTGAAAATTCAGTTTATGCATGTTTTGATCTCCCTGATCATGATGCGGCACCTGTACTGATGGACTGCCTGATATTCAATGGCAGGTAGGTCAACTCCACCATCCCTGCTGTGACGCGCTCGACACGGTAAGTATTTTCGATCACGTCGCCCTCGGTCACGGTATACAACCGGTCACCCTTGACCAGCATGATGACCAGTGCTGAATCTTCATAACGGCCGAGATAGCTGAACGGCAGTGGTGGTGCGGTCGGTTTGGGGGGGGGCGCTGGTTTAACCGGGGGTGGCGACGGTGGTGGGACATACCAGGAAGTAGAGCCGAATGCGTTACCGATTTTCTCCTCCCCTTCTGGCTGAAGTGCTATCTGATCCAGACGTTCGATCTCGACACGAGACTCCTCCGGAACAGCCTGCGTGGCACTCCTTGGTCGAGCAAAAACGGCCCCGGACGGCTGTTCCAGCTTAACCCGCTGCATTTGCGCCGTGTCGATTCCATCGTCCGAGGCTGCTGTCATGACGATCGCCAGAAAAGAGAAGCCAATGAAGCCCCTCTTTCCCCATAACTGCCAGCCGCGCGGCTTCATGATGCTCGCTCCATATAAAGCACCAGCCTGATCTTGGCTTCCACGTTGGGGTCGGCGATTTTCTGGCGCTCGAACTGCACGTTTTCCAGCGCGACGACTGGCAGCGCGCCCGGCAAATCGGTAAGGAATTTGCGGATCTGTGGATATTCACCTTTCAGCGGCAGGGTCATTTGATAACGCACCAACTTTCCCACCTTGTCGTGCATCGTCTTGTATTCCCCATCGTTCAGACTGAGCCCACGGTTTGCCGCCAGTGCCACCAGTTTCTCCAGCCACTGGGGCGAGCATCCCTCAACGGGAAATCGTTGGTAAAACTCGGCAAGTTGGTCTTCCGGGCTGAGTGCTGGGCCATTAGGTGACATACCGGCCAGCACAATCTGTTCATGCAGCCTGTCCGCACTATGGCGTGCCGCATCCAGGCGATTTTGCTCGGGGAGAATGGCTGAAAAATAAAATGCCGGGCACATTGCCAACACGCCGATAGCCAGCCCCCCTGGCCATCCAATATGCCGTAGCCAGCGCCTCGATGTCCAATTCACCCGCTGCCACAAAGGCAGTGGAGAGGAAAAATTTGAGCGGGAAGATACAGACTGCCGTAGCCAGTCAAGGAGGTGCTTCATGATTTGACCCGCCAAATGGCCAGCAACTCAAAACGCACCGGTTTTTCCGGATCCTGCAACTGAACGTGGTGGTTTTGTAGATAGACAGTGCCGAGTACATCACGATTTTCAAGTTGCTTGATGTATTCCAGCATCGCCTCCATGCTTTTTGCCTCGCCGCTTATTTTAACCAACTGTTTTTCCATATCCGGCTCAAGCGCCAGCAACGCCACTTCCTTGCCACCGGCCGACTCCACCGTCTGGAACAGGCCTTCCCAAGGCATACTAAGCTGGCGCAGCACCTCGTTGGCGCGCTTCACCTCCTGTGACAGAGCGGACGCCATGCGCTCACCCGACCGGCCTCCTGATAGCGGCCGCTGCGCAGCACGTTCGATCCGCTCGGCCTTTGATTCCCAGAGCGCGGCTTGGTCGCTCAAGCCGCGGTAATGGATGCCGATCGCGATCAGGGTCGCCAACGCCACAACAAGTAGTAGCATCCCACTCCAAGGGAAAGGTTTGATGCTGCGCTGATAATCGAGACGAAGTTTGGCCATCATGTCCACCCGCTCAACGCCATGGCAAAACGTCCCTCGTATTCCGGGATGAAGGCAGAACGTACCACCGGATGCAAATGGTGCACCTGCCAACGGTCGCTATCCGGCAGTTCCGCCTTGCCGAGTTCAGGCGCCCATAGATAAACCGCTTTGGTCTCCGTGCCCGGTTCAGCCAGGTAAGCTTCCCGTTCCAGCGCCAGTGCCAAAGTATTGTGCCAGTCGCTGCCGATTCGCATGGTCCGCACGCTGGCCCAGCGTCCATGCTGCAGCAAGGCGAGACACAAACAGCCCGGCTCGAACATCACAAACCACGCATTAAGTTTATTCAAGGTGCGGCGGCAATGGTTGTATGCCGCCATGAGACGCGGCTGGAGCGAATCAAACGCCACGCCACGGCGCTCGAATACAGTACGCAATGCCGCCAGCAAACGCACATCCACGGCGCTGGCCAGTTGCGGCAAACCAGCGCGTTCCGGACTCAGGCGCAATTCCCAGTGCTCTGCGGCAGCCCCATAACCCTGTCGGAAACAATGTCGCGCGTACGTCTCCTCCTCCGCCGCATCGATCAGAGTCTCGCTCCATGGCATGAGGGAATAGCGCGTGAAATGATTGGACAGGACGACCTTGGCGGCCGTCTTGCGGACTAGAAGACGCGGCAACACTGCATCCAGAGTCTGGATCGCCACCTCCCATGAGGCTTCACCACTGGTGACAGGTGCGCAATCCACGACGCTTTTTGCCATAACACGACGGATTGGGCCGCGTCGCGTCATCGCCCAGCCAAGTCGCACCAGCACCAGTTGTTCAGGCGCCAGCACAACACGCAATTCATCACGCCACAAAGGTGACACGGTTGATCTCCTGTAATGTCGTTTCGCCGCGGCTCACCATCTCTACCGCAATTTCACGCAGGAAGCGCGTACCATTGCGCCGTGCCGACTCGCGGATGAGACGAAGCGGCTCGCGAGCGATGATGAGTTCGCGAATCTGATCGTTGAGTACCAGAATCTCGCCGATCGCCTTGCGCCCCTTGAATCCGGTTCCGCGACACTGCCCGCAGCCGAGACCGGCACGAAAATTCATGCCAACCGCCTCGTGTTTCTTGATGCCGGAATCAGCGAGCAACTGCTCTTCCGGCACCTGTTCCGCTGCACAGTGCGGGCAGTTCACGCGTACCAAGCGCTGCGCCATGATGCCATTGAGGGCGGAGACGAAACTGTAGGGATCGACGCCCATATGCATGAAGCGTCCGAGCACGTCGAACACGTTGTTGGCGTGTACCGTGGTGAACACCAAGTGGCCGGTCAAAGCCGACTGCACAGCGATCTGGGCAGTTTCCGGGTCTCGGATCTCACCCACCATGATCTTGTCCGGGTCGTGGCGCAGGATGGAGCGCAGGCCGCGCGCGAAGGTCAAGCCTTTTTTTTCATTCACCGGAATTTGCAGCACGCCCGGCAACTGGTATTCGACCGGGTCCTCAATGGTGATGATCTTGTCCTGGCCGTTATTGACTTCCGAAATTGCCGCATAAAGCGTCGTGGTCTTGCCACTGCCGGTCGGGCCGGTCACCAGAACCATGCCATAAGGCGCGCCGGAAAGACGGCGCAGTGTGGTGATGGAGTCGTCGTCGAAGCCGAGATAGCCGAGCCTCAGTCCCTTGATCTGGTCAGTTAAGGTCTGCTTGTCAAGAATACGCAGCACCGCGTCTTCGCCGAAAATGCTGGGCATGATGGATACACGAAAATCCACTTCGCGCCCGCGCACCGTCACCTTGAAACGACCATCCTGTGGCACGCGCCGCTCGGCGATATCGAGTTCCGACATTACCTTGATGCGGGAAATCACCTGCTCAGCCAGATCCAGCCCGGCCACTGAACCGACAGTAGTGATCACACCATCAATGCGGTACTTGATGACTAGGCCAGCACTACCTGTTTCCAGGTGGATGTCACTGGCAGCGATTTTCAGCGCGTCGTACACCGTCGAGTGCACCAGCTTGACCACCGGGCTGGTGTCTTCGCTGATGGTCTTGAACGAGAGCTCATCGCTCATCGCTCCGATTGACACTGCCTTGTCATCCACCGGCAGCAAGCTGTCCATGGCATGCAGGGTTTCCTCGTGACGCGCCAGGTAAGCCGTCACGTCGGCACGGTGGGCAAGGCTCCAGTCAAAGGGGAAAACAATGCGCTGCTCCGCCCACCCTTGCAATGCGATATCGAACGGGTCGCTCATGACCAGGATCAGACGACCGTCATCTTCGCGCAAAACAATGCATTCGCGTTCAACTGCCTCGGCAAAGGGCAGCACGTCGAAGGCAGGCGTCAAACGATGCAAGTCGTCCATCTCCAGCAACGCATAATGCAACGTGCCAGCCAGGGCCTGTGCGAAAGATCTGGAATCCAGTCCTGACTGTTCTTCCAGTACTTCGACCATACGCCGCTGTTCAGGTAGAGCTGTCACCCGTGCTGCGCGTACCTGTTCCGTGGTGAAAACCATTACGGCTGGCGATGTGATTGAGTCGGCGAGATTCACTGAATGCTCCCTGCCAGTTCAAAAATAGGGAAATACATGAGCACGACAATGCCACCAATAAGCAGCCCGATAAAAATCATCAGCAAGGGTTCGAACAGCTTGGTGAAACGCTCCATCCAGCGCGCCATTTCTTCTTCATGAAATGTCGCGATGCGTTCCATCATTTCACCCATGCGACCGGTGCGCTCACCCACGCGCAGCATGCGCAACGCCACCGGCGTAGTGAGTTCATGGCGCTCCATGGCCTGTGAGATGGAACGCCCCTCACGGATGCTGGCAGAAGCCAGCGAAAGTTGGCCGCGCAAGGAAAACTGCAGCAGGTCGGAAACCATCTGCAGGGCCGTCACCACCGGCATCCCGCCGCGTAACAGCATCCCCAGAGAACGGTAGAAACGCGCCAACTGATAGAGATGCATGCGCGCACCGATGGCAGGAATGAGCCATAGCTGATGCAGTATCCACTGTCTGAACGCTGGCCGGCCCAAGGCATAAACCGAAGCGCCAAGGAGGAGCAGTACGGCGCTCAGGAGCGCTCCCCCATTCGCGCTCAGAAATTTCCCCCATTGCATCAGCAAGCGCGACAGCAAGGGCAGATCGCCCCCCATATCCGCATAGATGTGGCTAAAACGCGGCACCACGTATACCAGCATGAACAGCGTCACCAAGCCACCTACACCTGCCAGCAGGATGGGGTAAATCGAGGCGCTAACCACCTGCCGTTTGACCCCGTCCATCTGCGACTGATAGGTGACGAAGCGCGACAACGCCTCGGAGAGCGCACCGGTCTTTTCGCTGGCGCGTACGGTGGCGATGTAGAGTGGGGGGAAATTGGCCGCCGACTGGCGCAACGAATAGGAGAGCGGATGCCCTTCATGCAGGCAGGCGATGATTTGTTTCAAGATTTTCTTGATTTCCCGGCGCTCTTCTTTCTCCGCCAAGGTTTCCAGCGCCTCCACCAATGCCAGCCCAGCATCCAGCAAGGCCAGCAATTCCTGACTGAAAGAGATGAATGGAAATTCGCTCTTGCGCCGAATCGACATGGCCAGCCAGGCCTGTTTCGGCTTCACCGAAATGACCGTGTAGCCTTGAGCTACGGCCTGGCTGGATGCATCAGAGATATCGCCTGCCTCCAGCAGCAACGCCGTTGGCCCCTCGCTCCCTTTTAGCGCCTTGACTTCAAACTGCATATGGCCCCCCAGTCACTTCTCCCATCACCAGTTGGTGACATCCGCCGCTTCCTTTACCCCGCCCGGCTGTCCATCCTTGCCATAAGAGAGCAAATCGTATTCCCCATGCTCCCCGGGAATTCTGAAAACATAGGGGCGCCCCCAGGGATCAGGCGGCACGTCCTTTTGCAAATAGGGGCCATCCCATTTGGGCTCATTGGCAGGTGGGGTGAAGAGCGCCGCCAGACCCTGCTCCATGGCCGGATAATGTCCGGTGTCCAGGCGGAACTGGTCCATCGCCTTGCCCAGCGCATCAAGTTCCGCCTTGGCCGCCTTGGTTTCGGATTTGCCAATCTGGGCAAAATACTTCGGCCCCACATACCCGGCAAGCAGTCCGATAATTACCATGACCACCAGCAGTTCCAACAGCGTAAACCCGTGCATGGATAGTGCTGTGCGGCGCAATGCAAGATCAAATTTCGGCATTTCCATTTTGTTCCACCATAACTTTTCAGACTGGGCTTAACCTTAGCCCGATGGTTGTCAATTTTCTCTGGGGAAGTGACTGTATTTATTTGTACCCGCTAGACCGTATTTTTTTCTCAGGGGAAATAAGCAGTGCGCTTTACACCTGACGAGATAACGCATGCACCCTTCATTCATACAGTTTTTATGCAGGAAATATCCAGTCTTTTGCTCATTTCTAGCTCGCATGCCCAGCATTACAGTTGATACCTCTGCGTCATCCTGATTAGTGATATAGGTCGACATGCATACGTACAAAAAAATGCCGCATTCGGGCGATCCAGGAATGAATAACCCTTTTCTTCTTCAACTGGCCGAACTCGAAGCATGCAAGCTCAAGCTGATGAAGACGCAGCACTTGCTGGAGGAAGCGCGCTCCCGCTATACCGATCTCTTCGAAATAGCTCCAGTTGGCTATCTCACTCTGGATGACAAGGGACGCACCCTGGAAATCAACAGGAGAGGCGCCGCCCTGCTGGGCAGAGCGCGCGCGTACATGCTCGGCAAGCAATTCATCGCCTGGCTTGCAGAAGAAGAAAGACCGCTGTTTCTCGAGCAACTGCATCAGGCATTCCAGACTGGCATAACAGCCAGCATCGAGTTGACGGTCAGAACACCGCGCGGTGACCTCTGCGAAATACGTCTGGAAAGCACAATTTCGAAAGGCGCTGGACCGTCGCGCGTATGCCACGCAGTGATGACCGACATGAGCGCTACCAGAATGGCTGAACAAGCGTCCAACTTGGCTTCCCGCGTCATCGAGAGCGCAGCGGAGGGCATCATGATTACCGATGCGCAGCAGATTATCCTCTCGGTCAATCCCGCTTTTGAAAAAACCACTGGATACAGCGCGCAAGAAGCTATCGGAAACAGCCCGACCATGCTCCATTCAGGGCGTCATGATGAAAGTTTCTACCAGGAAATGTGGACTATCCTGGACAAACAGGGGCAATGGCAGGGCGAAGTCTGGAACCGGAACAAGAGTGGCGAAATTTATCCTGAGTGGCTGAGCATCAGCGCTGTCAGGAACTCAAAACACTGCGTAACAAACTATGTGGGTATTTTTTCCGATGCCCATACTCAGGAACACGTTCTGGAACGACTGCACTACCTGGCCTACTACGATGGTCTGACCGGGCTACCCAACCGGCGCCTGTTCCTCGACCGCCTCAGCCTTTCGATATCCCAGGCGCGACGTGATAAACATCAGTTGGCGGTGATGTTCGTCGATCTCGATCACTTCAAGGAGATCAACGATACGCTAGGACACCGATTCGGCGACGCCTTGCTCATGGCTGTCACAGAGCGCATGAAGGGTTGTCTGCGCGACGGAGACACGCTCGCGAGAATGGGAGGCGATGAGTTCACCGTTATTCTCCCGGCTATTCCTCATCCCGATGCCGCCATCAATGTCGCCAGAAAATTTCTCGATAGCTACACCACCCCGGTGTATATCGAAGGCAATGGCTTGCAGGTCTCAGCGAGTATCGGTATCAGTATATTTCCTGAAGATGGCAGCGAAGCCGATGAACTGCTCAACCATGCGGACATGGCGATGTATAAAATCAAGCAGATGGGGCGCAACGGGTATTGGCGCCATGGATGGAAGGACGAAGGACAGGCCTAACTACATGGCCAGGAAACGAATATACATGTGCCCTGGCCGATGACCGACTCGATCTGATAAGTACCCCCGGAAAATTTCGCGCGCTCTTTCATGCTCACGAGTCCGAGTCCCCTGTCGAGGGGGCAATAGTTGTCCCGCCCAGCCGTTTCGAATCCCTGCCCGTTATCCTCGATCGAGAGATGCAGCGTGTCACCAGACTTCTTGAGAGTTACACGGATGTGGTCGGCTTGAGCGTGCTTGACGATGTTGCTAACCGATTCTTGCAGGATACGGAAGATTGCTATCTTGAGCGGAGCGGGTATTTGACTCTCCTGAACCAGAAGTTGCTTTTCGATTTTTATGCCGCGGCAGGCGCCTTCAAACTCGCGGAAAAACCACGAAAGGGTAGCCAGAATACCAAGGTCGTCTAGTGTTGAGGGACGCAGATCCATTGCAACGCGTCGCAACTCGCCAAACGCATTCTGAACCTTTAGTTTCAACTGCTTGAGCGATGCTTCCGTCTCGCTGAACGAATTTTCGGCCAACAGGCTGGTCATATTCTCCACCGCCAGCTTGATCAGTGTTAACGACTGCCCGAGCCCATCATGCAGGTCAGTGGCGATGCGCTGCCGTTCGCTCTCCTGAATCGTCAGCAACTGGGCCGACAGCCGTCGCAATTCGCTCTGTGAAGCGCACGCTGCCGCGCCCCGCGCGCCGTTTCCATCGGCTTGCTCACACGCTAGGGCACAAAATGCCTGGCCGCTGCCTTTTATGGATTTCACTTTAGGCGCGGGTGCACTACGCTGCCAGCGCTCCTCAATGGACTCTGCGTACATCACGTTCCCCTTTAACAAGCTGCTTCAGCTACAGGATATTTGCGCATTCAACTGATAAATATCATGTAGTGAACTCTGCAGTTTATCAATATGGGCAAATACCTATTCCAAGACAATAAAATCGGTACCCACATTTAGGGCCACTTCGCACACAGCGGTTTTGGATTCCAGGCCACAATCTGGAATGATCTATTCGAAATCCAGCGCCAACCGACTCTGGACAAGCTCTGCAATGGACCGGATATTGAGTTTCCTCATGATATTTGAGCGGTGGATATCTACTGTTCTTGAACTGATACCGAGTTTTTTTCCAATTATTTTGCTGGAATCTCCAGCCACGACGAGTTCCATGATTTCTCGTTCGCGAGCAGTCAAAACGTCGAAATGGCTGCGCAGGCCTTTGATCTCTTCATTGTGCTGACGACTTTCCCTGTCCAATTTAAGAGCGGCATTCACCCGGTCCAACAATTCCTGACCATTGAAGGGTTTCTGAATAAAATCGAATGCGCCGTTCTTGAGGGCCCGAACCGCCATGGGCACATCGCCATGACCGGTGATGATGATCACGGGCTGCAGTATGCCATGGTCCTTCAGTTGCTCCAGGAGCTCCATGCCGCTTATGCCCGGCATGCGTACATCCAGCAAGATGCACCCTGGCTGATGCAAATCGTCGGCGTTGATAAATTCATTCGCAGAACTGAACATCCGTGCAGAAAGGCTCACAGATTCGAGTAGCCAACGTATGGAATCGCGCATGGCTTCGTCATCATCCACGACGAAAACCGTAGGTTGCATGCCGACCTCATTCATATGTCACCACGACAGGAAGTGTAAAGTTGAATTCCATTCCGCACTCACTCCTTTGTTCCGCCCATATTTTTCCACCATAACTCTCAATCAGGGAACGGCATATGCCCAGACCAAGTCCGAGCCCCTTTTGTTTTGTCGTTTGAAAAGGGTTAAATATATTTTCCATTTCTTCATGAAGAATACCTGTTCCCGTATCACTTACCGTGACTAAAATCATTCCATCCTGAATTAGACGCGTGGCCAGATGTAACTCGCGCCGAGGCTGTGATGACAAGGCATCCATCGAATTTTTTATGAGATTAAGCATTACCTGCTCGATTTCAATCCTGTTTACACTGATCAGGGGCAAGTCGGAAAAATCGTTACTCACCACGATGAAATGCCTGTTCAGATCCTGTTGCAGGAAACTTACACTATCCTTGATGACTGAATTGATGTCTATCATTTCGCTCTTGTGTCTCTGTTTACGGGTCAATTCCTTGAGGTGATTGATAATATTTCCTGCCCGCTGCGTCTGGACATGGGCCAGCTTGAGTCCCTTCCGGAGTAATTCCCGATCACAGTCATTTTCAACCATGAGGTTCAGACATCCATCGAGATAGATGCTGGCAGCACTGAGTGGCTGACTTAATTCATGTGCCAGGAGAGATGTCATTTCACCAACAATATTGACCCGCCCGATGCGTTCGATTTCTGTGCGCATTTCCTCAAACAGTTTCTGGTCGGTCATGTCGACACAGGTGCCGATATGACCGAGAAATTTCCCGTCTTCGGCAAAGCGCGGCACGCCGGCATCCTGAACCCAGCGAAAAACGCCGTCATGACGTCGCAAACGGTATTCAAGCATGAACGGGCCAGCGTTGCGGAAAGCCACTTCACATTTATCGAGACAGTTAGCTCTGTCATCGGGATGAATGCTGAGATGCCAGCGATGATCCTGCAAATGTTCGGATGTCAGTCCGGTGAAATCGTGCCACCTCTGGTTGAAGAAAGTCCGGCAATCGTGGCGCTTGTCGTTCGCTTCCGCCATCCAGATCATGATCGGCGCCTTGTCCGCCATGGCCCTGAAGCGCTCCTCACTTTCACGCAATCTGGACTCGGCCAGCTTGCGTTCCGTGATGTCCTGATGAATGGCCACCCAGACCGTTCCATAGCGATGATGCTCAAAGGTCGATACGCTTGCATAACACCAGAAAGGCGTACCATCGCGCTTCACGTTATGGACCTCTCCTTCCCAGCTTCCTTCCCGGATCAGGACTTCGCCAATCAATTTTGCCAATTTTTCCGGATCACTGAAAGCGGGGTCGTTGATGCTGCTAATATGTTTTCCGATCAAACCGCCAAATTCGTAGCCAAACATTTGTTCGAATTTCGGATTGGCATAAACGATCATGCCATCTCGCACGCTGATGAGAAAAATCCCCTCCTCCATATGAGAAACAATGGCGCTATGCAGGCGCAATTCCTCTTCTGCATATTTGCGTACGGTTATATCGCGAAGAATGCCTTGTATGTATTTGACACCCTGCACCTCGATTAAACGGGCGCTGACCTCTACAGAAAAGCTCGTTCCGTCCCTGTGCCGATTGATGTCTTCAAAACGCAGTTCCCCTAACTCCATGATCTGTTTTATCTGCCCATTGAAGACGGCGGGATCATCTGCTGGCAGGCGAATGTCGGGAATTCCCATCCGCAGCAGTTCCTCCCGCGTATAACCGTATGCTTCTACAGCACGCTCGTTAGCCTCCAAAATCCTGCCCGTCACGTCAATCACCAGGATAATATCGTTTGCATACTTGGTCAGATGTTCGAAATGCTTGAGCAATATTTCTCGCTCGACTGCAGCGGCGTGCTGCTCCTTGAGAAGCTTATGACGCGTATGGTTTGCCTTGAGCCAACCGAATAGCAGTATGCCGCCGAGCAGGGTAAACGCCAGACCCAACGTTAATGACCACTGTTTGAGCCGGGTGATCGGAGCAAGGAGTTCCTCCTTGTCGACCTTGCTTACCATGAACCACTCGGTTCCAGGTACCTTGCGCATTTCCGAGACCACAGGAACACCGCGATAATCGAATCCGCTCATGGAACTGGTCTTGCCAAGAACAGCCATCACAGCCGGCAAAGTAGATCGCGTTAACGGAATGTGCAAGGAAAGCAAACTGCCCTTCAAATGACGCAACTCGTTCAGGAATAGAACATTGTTGCCGTCTCGTCTAACCAGCAATGTCTCGGCACTCGGACTCGGCGTTGGCCACTCTTGCAGCAACGAATAAAGAAAATAGTGAGGATCGATCCGGAACACCACCGCACCAACAACCTGTCCCCCGTTCGCATCGGCAACAACCAGTGGAGCTACCAGGGAAATACTAATTTCGCGGGTTTTGTTTTTTCTTCTGTGGATGTCTGACATCGAAACCTTTCGGCTACGCATTGCTTCAGCCACTAACTCCGCGTCTTCCCTGTCCTGCCACGGATCCTTTGCTGTTGATATTCTGACCAGGCCCTGCTGGTCGAACAGCGAGATTTCCTGGTAGCCATCCACTCGCAACAGGCCCACAAGCATTTCATGAATTTTATGCTTGTACGAATCAGGCGGCGCAGCTTGCCGCAACCAGAGATCGAAATACTCCGGCATCAAATCCCCATTCTGGAAGGATTCTCCCCGCCGTATTTGCCGCTTATGCCAGTCACCAATCTGCTTGACCTTCAAGTTTGCAATTGCGCCAATGGTATTAAGTTCATCCCTGAGGATGAGCGTTTCCATCTGGCGAAATGCCTGGAAACTGATGCCGGCGAACAGGACTGCAATCGTGAAAAAGAGCAGTAGCGGAACATATGGTGCGGCTTTCCTGATGGGACGAGAAATCTTTTCCGGAGTTGGCTCTGGCATAGGCAAAATTTCTTGCCAGGATAATTTCAAGAAACATCCTCCCTCTTCATGATGCCTTTGTTGTACACCACTAGGCGCGATTCTCTCGAACCACATGCCCTCTATCCGTGCAAAAGGGAAATTCCAGGGAACATCATGTAGACAATATTACTGATGTTCAATAGGTGGAATTACCTATCTTCTTAGGTGAGTAACCAAATGGATTTCCATGGCAATAAAACTATACTTCGTTCAGGCCAATGTATTTTCAACCATTCACCAGCAAGGTAGAAACCCGGTATGCATAACACGATGATTTCAGTTAAAGACAAGGTGTCATCCTTTCTTCAGCTTCTGCAACATGTGTCTTTGGCTCATCAGCTTTCCCTGCTGCAACGTGAGGTTGAAATTCTTGCTGGGCAGGAAGCACGTCTTGTGGATATAGCGGAAAAAGCGCTCAGTTTAGCCAATTCTCGGCAAGAATCCGGTGCAATTGCGAATGCAGGCAACCATGAATATACGGTTGTTTGAACTTTCGACTTTTTATTTCACAATTTCAAGGAGAATCAGATGCGTATTCTCATTGCAGAAAGAGATCCCGTAGGGCGCCGTTTGCTGGAGCAAATGATGCGAATGGAAGGTTATGAAGTTTTCATTCTAGACCGAAAAAATGGGACAAAAAACCTGATTAATAAAATAAAGCCCGACATCATCCTGATGAACATGTTCAACCCTCTACAATCCGGAACGGAACCTTTGGAACAAATAAAAATCCGCTGTAACCAAGGGCAAGATCCAGTCATTTACGTAAGCTGCATGGGGCGCTGCGAAGGTTTGGATTCAATAACCAATTTCAATGACACAACGCCATCGCTTTTCGACCGCTTACCGGCCGCGTTGAAAATTCATATCGTTGGTAACATTCAACGCTTGTGCATTGCCTTGAAACAGATCAAGCGCTGCGCCGGAAAGGGAATACGCCTTAGTCTGGAGAAAACTTTTTCCATGGATGAATTGGAGTCCTACTCATTGATCTCACTGATGAGGGCACCTCAATCCTTATAGCTGTCCGTGTTCCAAAGACAAAAGTAGCATAATGTTGTAATCAATATATGTTGACCGTTTCAGTAGGCTATTGCTAAACTCCATCCATTATTTACGTAATTGTTTTGGAGAATTCAATGTCTGCTGAAATCCTGAATGCCGTAGCTGCTGGTGACTTGGCAAAAACACAATCTCTACTGCAGAGTGGCGCTGATTGCAACGCCCGTGATGACAAGGGCGCCACGCTGTTGATGCTGGCCGCTGCTAGTGGCAACCTGCCATTGGTCGATGCTCTTATCAATGCAGGTGCCGATGTCAACGCCACTGATGAACTAGGCTGGACAGCGCTGATGAAGGCCTGTTTCAACGACGATTTAGACCATGGCTTCCCGGAAATCGCCCAGAAACTGATTGATGCCGGTGCGGATATCGAGGCACAAATTGTCTATGGTACTCGCCCGCTAATGCTGGCTGCCGGACGTGGTGAAGCTGGCGTGGTGGACGTTTTGCTCAAGGCTGGTGCAGACGTGTTGGCTAAAAATGAAGGTGGCCGCACAGCACTGATGATGGTGAAAGAGAAGTTCTACGTCGAAGTCATCAACCAGTTGCATGAAGCCGAAATGGAAGTAGTAGGCGAAGGCCCCAGTTGCGGCACGAAGAATGCACCCGGCTCGAATGTCGTGACTTTCCTGAAACCACAAAGCCATTAAAGCGCGGGCGCTACTTCCCGTACTTTGTCTTCAGGCGTTTTACTTCCTCGTTATAGCGACTCTGGTAAGTCGTCGACCGCAGATTCGGGTCGGCATAGTCATGGTGCACTTGCTGCGAACACGATTCGACTTCCTTGACCATCGTTTCCACCAGCGATTTGAGGGCATAGCAGGCCGCTTCACGCTGCACCACGATATCCACCAGCTGATCGACGGTGTGGTCCAGTTCAGCGATTTGCTGTTGCGCCTCTTCTTCGCGCGCCTGAAGAATAACCAGTTGGCTGCGCAACTCATGGACCATGCGGCGGTAGTCCTCAATGGATTCCGCAACGCCGTACATGTCAGAAAGATCAGAAGACCTGACCACGAATGCCTTTCGAAATGCAATAGGGTCTTGTATATTAGCACCAATATTTGCTTCGGCGCGCAAGCGTAACTTCATGAATCCCGCATTTCTTTTCCTTTCCGCCCTGCTGATTTTCACACCAGCGGCTGAAGCTGCCTCGTGGCACACGTTGCAAACCAGTGCACAAATGACCTTGCAGGCGAATGAGCCACAACTGGAAGCCGTCACCAAAAACCCTACTGAGGAAGAAAAAAAGAAGGACAAGAAACTGAAGGTATGGGACAAGATTACCTATTTCAGGCCACGACAGGCGGACCCTGGTGATTTTTATTACACCGCCACGCAGTCCTTCGCGGAAATCAACTGCACCAAGCGTACACTAAAGCCATTGCAGCGAATTTACTACGATGGCGATAGCAATGAGATCAAATCAATCCGCTATGACGAAAACGAGAAAGTTAGCGTAGTCGTGCCGGACACGCCAGGGGAATCGGTTTACAATTTTGCCTGCACGTTCAAAGCGGAAAAAGCCTTGACCAAAGCAACTCCCCGCCCTAAAACCAAGCAGCCTACTACCCAGGCGGCAGCGGCGAGCAAGGAGAAAGCGAAAGAGCCGCCAAAAGCTCCAGCAGTAGCGAGTACCAAATCACCGCCCAAGCCCTCCTCACCTGCCCCGGCAGCCAAGCCTGCAGGCACAAAAAAATAGCGTTGATCACTTGCCACAGCTCGTCCGCTGGGCAGGGATCGTTTCGACTGTCCAGTGCGAAATCGCCCATGACCAGAATGAAGCCAGGTCGCCTTGTAACAATTCGCGCGGGGGATCCTGGCCAAGAAATTCAAGAACCTTGAACAATAGCGGCAAGGGTTCGCCCACCTCAAGCGGCGGCGCCAGTGTTTGTTTGCTAAGCTTTTCCCCCTGCACATTTACCGCCACCGGCAAATGAAGATAGGAGGGCGTTGCCAAGCCGAGCAATTTTTGCAAATAGATCTGGCGCGGGGTTGAATCCAGGATATCCGCGCCGCGCACAATATCGGTTATCCCCTGCGCTGCATCATCAACCACCACCGCCAGTTGATAGGCATAGAGGCTATCTGCACGGCGCAGGACAAAATCCCCCGCCTCGGATACCAGTCGCTGTACGCAACGCCCCTGCAACCGGTCATGGAACTGTACAGGCACGTCATCAGTCCTCACCCGCAGCGCATGCTCGATTCTGCCGGGCCGCATGCCATTACGGCAATATCCAGGATAGACCAGGCTGGAAGAGGCATCGAGAGCCGAATCGGCAATTTCGCGCCGCGAGCAATTACAGGGATAAATTATCCCTTGGCGCTGCAATTGGTCCAACGCTGCGCGATAAGCTTCGGCGCGCCGGCTCTGATACATCACTGCCCCGTCCCAATACAGTTCCAGCGCCGCCAGCGTGCGCTGAATATCATCCGCTGCGCCCACCACAGTCCTGGGCGGATCAAGATCCTCGATGCGCAGCAGCCATTCACCCTGGCGCGACCTGGCATCGAGATAGCTGCCCACAGCCGCCACCAGCGATCCAAAATGCAGGGGTCCGGTCGGGGACGGCGCAAATCTGCCACGATATGGGGAGGATTTGATTTCCATAAGCGACAATTCTGCACCAGAAGATAAAATCACACAAAGTCCAGTGCCATTGCAGAACTCGCTATCGACCCCATACTTTTAACATGATTATTTTGGATGAATCGACATGATCCAGATACGCAAAGCAGACGAACGCGGCCATGCCAACCACGGCTGGCTCGATTCCTGGCACAGCTTTTCCTTCGCGGACTATTTCGACCCGCAGCACATGGGCTTTTCCGTCCTACGTGTCATCAATGATGATCGCATCGCCCCTGGTGCAGGGTTTCCGACCCACTCTCACCGCGACATGGAAATCATCACCTATCTTCTGCACGGCGCGCTGGAACACAAGGACAGCATGGGCAATGGATCGGTTATTCATCCAGGAGAAATCCAGCGCATGAGCGCCGGAAGCGGTATCAGCCACAGCGAATTCAATGCTTCCGAAAATGAAGAGGCTCATCTGCTGCAAATCTGGATCGAACCCAAGGTGCGCGGCATTACCCCTAGTTATGCGCAAAAATCTTTCGCTGCTGCAGGCAAAGCCAGATCGATGAATCTGCTGGCCTCGCCAGATGGAGAGGATGGCTCAATCACCATTCATCAGGACGCGCGCCTCTATGCTGCAAATCTTCAAGACAACGAAGAGCTTTCCTATTCCATTCCGCCAGGTCGCCGCGTCTATATTCACCTTGCACGGGGCAAACTTGAATTGAATGGACATGAACTCGAAGCCGGTGATGGTGCGAAAATATGGGACGAAAACATCAATATACTCAGCATTGCTGCCGGTTCAGAGGCACTGCTCTTTGATCTGCCCTAATCCACGACTATAATCGACATATTCATCATTGAAATTAATGGCTCATTGCAAGGAACCATCATGCAACACAAATCCGCAGCAACTGCTGTACCAATACATGACATCATAACCAAGCGCTGGAGCTGCCGAGCATTCGACGCCAGCAAACCAGTTAGCCGATCTCAGATCGTTGCCCTGGTAGAAGCTGCCCGTTGGGCACCATCCTGCTTTGGAGACGAACCCTGGCGCTTTATCGTTTGGGATAGAAACTCTGATTCCGCTGCGTGGCACAAGGCATTTGGTTGCCTGGGGGAATGGAACCAGAACTGGGTCAAGAACGCTCCTCTACTGCTGCTGGTGACTGCCAACAGCGTTTTCCAGAAAAACGCAAAACCCAATGCTTGGGGTCAGTATGACTCCGGCGCCGCAGCAGAGAACCTGTGCCTGCAAGCTGTCGACCTGGGTTTGATGGCGCACCAAATGGGAGGGTTTGATGCTGAAAAGGTACGGAAGGAGTTTGGCATACCTGAACAATTTTCCTGCATGGCCATGATCGCGGTAGGTTATCAGGGTGAAGAAACCGTCCTTGACGAAGAATTAAAGGAACTGGAGTTAGCACCCAGATCAAGGACAGCACTTGGCGAACATTTCTTCGAAAGCACATGGGGCACGGCGATCAAAACAGCATAGGCTCTTTTCTTTGTCCCTAAAAACGTGCTTAAATGAGAAAAATATTCATGGAGGTTAAAAAATGGCCGATTCTGAAGGCATGACGGAGCTTGAAAAGAATTTTCCACGCATTGTGGAGAAACTCACATTGCTGTGGGGCAATGAGGGCGTATCTCCTTTTTTAAGCCATCTGCTAATAGATGACCGCGGTGACCGGCAAGGCTTTACTGGTGACATCATGGCTGAGATCATGTTTCTAAATAATCTCCATGAAGACATGGTGAGCGAAAATCAGCCGCAAAGCGGACAAGCACTGTGGGCTAACCCACTAATCAAGAATTTGAAAGGCCAATAGCTGAAAGAGGCTTTTAAAAGTTCGGGGTAACCAGGTTTTTTTCAGTCACAACGAGTCGCCTGGGTGCGATCTTGCCAGCACTGGTAATCTCTCCCAATCCAAGGAACTCTTGATCCGGCCCGTAAAGACTTACCAGTCCTGTGCTTGACTGCTTTGCCTGCCAAACTTCCTGACCCTGCTGCACATAGTACGCACTGTCACTGCTCAGGATTACCTTGGGCAACCCCTCAATCAAACAATCTGCAGGAAGCAAACAGGCGTCACGCTGTTCAGGTGTCATGCTCTCAAGCTCGGTTAATGTCAGGGCTTGAGCGATGTCAAACCCGCCGGTAGCGATTCGCCGCAATGCTTTGAGATGTGCACCACAGCCAAGTTCGGCGCCAATGTCTTCCGCCAGGACCCGGATATATGTTCCCTTGCTGCAACTGACGGTGACAGTCAGTTCATCGCCAGAAAACTCTTCCAGATCCAGGCTGTAAATAGTGATCTCACGCACTTTACGTTCAACCTCGATACCTGCACGCGCATAGGTATACAAGGCTTTACCCTGGTGTTTCAAGGCAGAAAACATGGGGGGAATTTGTTTCACGGTGCCGATAAAATTACTCAAAACCTGCTCGACCTGCAACTGGCTTACATGCACTGGATGCTGGCTGATTATTTCACCTTCGACATCGCCAGTCGTCGTAGTGGCGCCAAGTTTTATGACGGCTTTATATATCTTGTCGGCATCCAACAGGTACTGTGAAAATTTTGTTGCCTCTCCAAAACAGAGAGGCAACAAACCTGTGGCAAGAGGGTCGAGACTTCCGGTGTGACCAGCCTTTTCCGCCTGGAACAACCTTTTAACCTGCTGCAGCGCCGTATTGGACGAGATTCCGAGCGCCTTATCCAACAACAGGACACCACTGATTGTGCGTTTAATGCGTTTGAACTGCTGCTCGCTCAATCTTCTTCAACATCCTGTTTGCCACCCTCCTGGGACACCGCTTCCTCAATCAGATGAGATAGTTGCACCCCGCGCTCCACTGATCTGTCGAAGACAAAATGCAACTGAGGCACAATGCGCAGGCGCATACGGTGTGCAAGCTGAGTGCGCAGAAAACCTGCGGCACGATTCAAGCCAACCATAGTTTCTTCTAGTGAATGTCCCTGGTTCAGTAACGTAAAGTACACCTTGGCGTGAGCATAGTCCGGCGTGACTTCAACATCAGTCAACGTCACCATACCGACGCGTGGATCCTTCAACTCCGTTTGGAGCAACTCGGCTAAATCGCGCTGGATTTGCTCGGCAACGCGGCGCGGACGTGAATGGTCTTTAGGCATATTAATTTGTTGCCCTTAAAGGCTTCTGGCCACTTCCACCATTTCAAACACCTCAAGCTGATCACCAACCTCTAGATCATTAAAGTTCCTCAGCGAAAGACCACATTCAAAGCCGTTCTTAACTTCCTTGACATCGTCCTTGAAGCGCTTGAGCGAGTCCAGCTCACCTGTGTGAATCACCACGTTGTTGCGCAGCAAGCGTACTGATGAACCACGCTTGATGATGCCATCCAACACGTAGCAACCAGCTACCGTGCCGACTTTGGTGATACGGAATACGTTACGTATTTCAACCATGCCAATAATGCTCTCTTTGCGTTCCGGCGACAACATGCCGGAAAGAGCAGCCTTAACTTCATCCACGGCTTCGTAAATGATGTTGTAGTAGTGGACGTCTACACCGGAAGACTGTATCAACTTGCGTGCAACAGCATCGGCACGGCTATTGAAACCGATCACGATGGCTTTGGAAGCGATTGCTAGATTGATGTCCGACTCGGTAATCGCACCTACACCGCTGTGTACGATGGTAACTTTGACTTCGTCCGTGGAAAGCTTTTGCAGCGAGTGAATCAGAGCCTCGTATGAACCCTGTACATCTGCCTTGATAATCAGCGGCAGAGATTTGACCTCGCCCTCGGCGATCTGGTCAAACATGTTCTCCAGTTTGGCTGCCTGCTGCTTTGCGAGTTTAACCGCACGGAACTTGCCTTGGCGGAACAGCGCAATTTCACGCGCCTTGCGTTCATCGGAGATGACAATAACTTCTTCACCCGCCATCGGAACTTCGGAAAGGCCCTGAATTTCTACCGGTATGGATGGTCCAGCTTCCTTCACAGCCACACCGTTTTCGTCCAGCATGGCGCGAACGCGGCCAAATACCGCGCCTGCCAAGAGCATATCACCCAATTTAAGTGTACCAGACAACACCAAAACCGTCGCTACTGGACCGCGGCCTTTGTCGAGTCGAGCCTCGATCACCAAACCCTTGGCAGGTGCGTTACGTGGCGCCTTGAGTTCGAGCACTTCCGACTGTAGAGCCACACCTTCCAACAACGCATCGATTCCTTGACCTGTCTTGGCAGAAACTTCGACGAACATGGCGTCACCACCCCAATCCTCAGGCACCACGCCTTGCGCTACCAATTCCTGCTTGACGCGCTCCGAATTGGCATCCGGCTTGTCGATCTTGTTGACTGCCACGACGACAGGAACACCGGCAGCCTTGGCGTGGTGAATTGCCTCGATGGTCTGCGGCATTACTCCGTCGTCTGCAGCTACAACCAGAATAACAACGTCGGTCGCTTTTGCACCACGGGCGCGCATCGCTGTAAAAGCCTCGTGACCTGGTGTATCAAGGAAAGTGACCATTCCGCGAGGAGTTTCAACGTGGTAAGCGCCGATGTGCTGCGTAATACCACCGGCCTCTCCATGAGCTACGCGAGTACGACGAATATAGTCGAGCAGGGAGGTCTTGCCGTGGTCCACGTGGCCCATCACCGTAACGACAGGGGCGCGCGGCTCAAGCACCGCTTCGTGATGTTCAACTGAATCGTCAAGGAAAGCTTCAGGATTATCAAGTGCTGCAGGTTTGGCGACATGGCCCATTTCCTCAACCACGATCATCGCAGTTTCCTGGTCGACAACCTGATTGATGGTAACCATGGAACCCATTTTCATCATAACCTTGATCACTTCAGCTGCTTTTACCGCCATTTTCTGGGCTAGAGCGGCGACTGTAATGGTTTCCGGCACGAGAACTTCATGAATGATCGGTTCAGTAGGCATCTCGAATGCATGTGGCGCGTCGGATTGCTGCCGATGAGCCTTGTCCTTGCGTCCACGCCAGCTTCCAGGGGCACCAGTGTCGCCACGCACTCTAAGGCCACGCTTTTTATTGCTATCATCAGACCAGGTGCTTTCCTTGGTTTTCTTGGCACCCTTTTTCTCAGCCTTGGCAGCCTTCTGCTCCGGCGTTACCGCAGGCTTGTGTAGCGTACCCTCGGTTGGCGGCACTACGGGCACGGCAGGAGCTGCCATTTCAACCAACTTAGCCGCTGCTGCGGCCTTTGCGGCGGCATCGTCGGCTTGGCGCTTCTGTTCACGATCCTGTTTTTCACGCAGTTCGGCGCTCTGTCTGGCGAAAAGAGCGGCCTGTCGGCGAGCCTCCTCTTCACGCTTAGCGATTTGTGCTGCATCAAGTATCGGCGCATGAAGCTGACGAGTGGGCTGAGCCGCTGCAGCAGGTTTGATCTCTGGAACGGGCTCAAGAGCAGGAACTGGAGCGGGAGCTTCAACAACAGGCTCAACAACTAACTCGACAACTGGTTCCTCAACAGGGGGCTGGGGTACAAGCTCTTCAGCGGCTGGGAGCGTGGGTTCTGGCTGCTGCGGCTCTTGCGGAATTTCAATTTCCACAACCGCTTCTACTGGCTCAGCGGTTACAGGCAACTCTTCAGCTGCATCCCGTTTAACAAAAACCCTTTTTTTCTTGACCTCAACCTGAATCGTGCGTGCCTTACCGGTACTGTCCGATTTCTTGATTTCGGTAGTTTCACGCCGCGTCAAAGTGATTTTGCTTTTTGAGTCCGTTGCACCGTGGGAACGGCGCAAATAATCGAGTAATTGAGCCTTGTCCTGTTCGGTCAGCGAATCATCGCTCTGGCTCTTGTTTACCCCGGCCGCACGTAATTGCTCAAGCAGCAGGGCTGCAGGCAATCCCAGTTCTGTCGCGAACTGCGTAACGTTCATATGTGCCATTCCGGCCTCCTGTTCAATTCTTTAAGCAAACCATGGTGCGCGAGCGGTCATAATCAACTGTTTAGCGCGCTCATCATCCATACCGGTCATTTCGACCAAATCATCTACCGCCAGGTCTGCGAGATCGTCCATTGTGATAACGCCTTTACCCGCCAAAACTGCGGCGGTTTCATTATCCATACCTTCCATCTTGAGCAAGCTCTCAGCAAGGTTTTCTACTTTTTCCTCGCTGGCAATAGCCTCGGTCAATAACGCATTACGTGCACGACTGCGTAACTCATTAACCGTATTTTCATCAAAAGCATCGATTTCAAGCATTTCAGCCAGTGGCACATAGGCCACTTCTTCGAGTGTGCTGAAGCCTTCCTGTATCAGGATGTCAGCAAGCTCTTCGTCCACATCCAGCTTCTCAATGAATACCTTGCGAATCGCCGTATATTCTTCTTCATGCTTTTGCTCGGCCTCTTCCACCGTCATGATGTTAAGGTTCCAGCCGGTCAATTCCGAGGCAAGACGCACATTCTGGCCACTACGACCAATCGCCATGGCCAACTGTTCTTCCTCGACTACCACATCCATGCTGTGCTTGTCTTCGTCAACCACAATGCTGCTGACTTCCGCTGGCGCTAGAGCACCAATGACAAACTGGGCTGGGTCTGCTGACCATAAAATAATGTCAACACGTTCACCTCCCAACTCACCAGTAACCGCCTGCACACGTGAGCCCCGCATCCCGACACAAGTACCTATAGGATCAATGCGCTGGTCGTTGGATTTAACGGCTATCTTCGCACGCATGCCCGCATCTCGAGCTGCTGCACGAATTTCCAGCATGCCTTCCTCAATCTCTGGCACCTCCAGCTCAAATAGCTTAATTATGAATTCTGGCACTACACGCGACAAAATCAACTGTGGTCCTCGTCCTCCGCGTTCAATGCGCAACAGGTATGCACGAACGCGATCGCCAACTCGAAGGTTCTCCTTCGGAATCATCTGATCACGTGGCAAGATGGCTTCCAGGCGTCCCGACTCGATAATCGCACTACCGCGTTCCATGCGCTTGATCACCCCGGTCACCAGATGCTCTTTACGAGCCAGGAAATCATTCAATATCTGTTCGCGTTCAGCCTCACGTATTTTCTGTAAAATAACTTGTTTCGCAGCTTGCGCACCGATTCGTCCAAATTCTACCGCCTCAAGTGGCTGCTCGATAAAGTCATCAAGCTGAGTATCACTTTTTTGCGCTACCACTTGATCGAGCGTCAATTGGCGTTCAGGAAATTCAACGGCATCATCAGCAACTATTTGCCAGCGTCGAAAGGTCGCGTATTCTCCAGTAAGACGGTCAATTGCCACGCGCACGTCCACATCTTCATGAAAACGCTTTTTCGTAGCGGATGCCAGGGCAAGTTCCAGCGCGCCGAAGACAATCTCTTTATCCACGTTTTTTTCGCGTGCAAGAGCATCTACAACCAACAATACTTCACGACTCATACAACCCTCCGATTCATCATTCGGTCAGATATAGCTCAATTTTTCCAGGGCAAAACCTGCTAAAACTGTGGCACTAATCTTGCCTTGTCTATATTGGCAAGATCGAGAGAAATCACATCCCCCTCGACTTCCAACAGTAAACTACCGTCCTTCACCCCTTTAAGGGTACCGACAAATTTCTTACGTCCTTGCGAAGGAACTCTTAACTTCACCTGTGCCTGTTCACCAGTAAAGCGAACAAAATCCGCCTCTTTTTTTACTGGCCGGTCTAAACCGGGGGAAGAAACCTCGAGTCGGTCATATTCAAAATCCATCTCAACAGCCAAGAGACGTGAAATGTGATTGCTAACCAAAACGCAATCATCGACATTAATGCCATTAGGCTTGTCAATGAATATGCGCAGCAATTTGCCGTGATTACTCAACTCCAAGTCAACCAACTCGTAACCAAGTCCCTGCAAAGTGGACTCAAGCAAAGAATTCAGTTCCATAGCCTCACCACAAATAAAAAAAGGGCCCCTGCGGCCCATCTTTTGTCGGCATTATAGCAAAAAAACAACAGCATCTGCCAACTCAAAAAAAAACCCTCTGCCATTTTGTAGCAGAGGGTTCTTTATAGGGAGCTTGGCGGTGACCTACTTTCACATGCGTAATGCACACTATCATCGGCGCGGAGGCGTTTCACGGTCCTGTTCGGGATGGGAAGGGGTGGTTCCACCTTGCTATTGCCGCCAAGCATAAC